>Ga0209541_10003327_pt1 | contig 29611 bp, 34 predicted proteins | sample RifCSPlowO2_01_FD_184027 | JGI IMG/M metagenome (GOLD analysis project Ga0209541, IMG submission 184027) | Groundwater microbial communities from Rifle, Colorado - Rifle CSP2_plank lowO2_0.1 (SPAdes) (version 2) | ecosystem: Environmental > Aquatic > Deep subsurface > Groundwater | place... | reverse complement strand
CATCCATAACCACTCTTTTCCTGGTCTCTACTAGGTTTTTGATGGTTTTCTCACTCATTGATATCTCCTTTCTTAGGAGCTAATCTTAACTGCTTTTTGAGTGATTTTCCTTTGCCAACAATCTGAGTGGGATGTAAACTAATTCGCTGATACTTTAACACATTTATGTCAATTGAAAAAAAGCTTGGCACGGGCGGAAGGAATCGCGCTCAAGCGCGAATAGTGCACTTCGTTTGCACTATTTACGAACCATAGGATTGTTCCATACAACCCGCAGATTTTAGCTTCCACAAGTGGAATCAAAAATCTGCACGGGCGGAAGGAATCGAACCCTCATCGTTGGTTTTGGAGACCAAGGTCCTGCCATTGAACGACGCCCGTATAGTTTTTAGCAACCCGAATTATACTAAAAATCGCCATAGAATTCTTGACACTCTTACCCAAAGACACTTATCCTTAAATAGTGGCCGCACAAAATAACAATCAAAAACCGCCGGACCCCGCACCGCCCGGTACCAATCCCCAAATTTCAACTTCTCCCCAGCCCAATACAGATCAACAGGATCTCAAAACCGGCATCCAAAAATTCCCGGCAATGCCTGTTGAGCAAAACGATCCAAACTTGCCCCGACTAAAGTCTCAATCGCCAACGCCAGCGGCACCCCAGCAGCAGGCGCCACCACCGCAGCAACAGTCAAAACTTAATATCCTGGGTTTATTTTTCAATAAAATTACCCTCTTTATAATAGTCGTCCTCCTGTTCTTCATCACAAGCTCAAGTATCATTCTGGCCTATACCAACTACGTAGTCGCAACTCCGCCAAAAAATATCCAAAATTTAATTGACAAAATAATTACAATTTCTCCTATTCCAAAGGACAGTCTCCCAGAAAGGTTAAAGGAGAACTTTTGAAAAATTTAGGCAGCCTTTGGCAACCCCTGTAAATTGGCCAGTGTGTGAGGATGGCCTGCCTTTGCATGGTACTCTTCAACTGCCGCAAGCGCCCGCATTACATAAATTAAAGTGCTGTCCCATCCGGGACCCGAAAACTCTCTTACAACAACAGGATTCTTTAAAAGACGTAACAGGTTAATCTGGTACTCTGCTATTTTATTGCGGTAAAGCCCGGCAAGTTGTCGCGAAAGATCCTCATCGTCTACACCAACGATATCCGGCAAAATATCCTGACCATTTGACACATCCTCAATATACATTTGTATTGCCGCATAGATATTTGGCGCTCCCGCGTGCCACTCCCATGCCGCAAGTCCCCAATCACCCCACCGCCCATAACTAATGGCGAGTTCTTTAGCAGTTGCAGCTAAGATTAGCTTTGGATCGTAACGGTCATCAATGTCAGTAAACTTGTCATAAGCGTTATTTTTGACATCAGCATAACTGATATTTAGTTCGTGCGCTTCTGCCATTGTATCCATCATTTGCGTCAAGCCCTTAGCACCGGAATCTTCATTGAAATTATATGGATCAAATTTACTTTCGATAATAACCATGCCAAATAATATTTCGCTAGGGATTCCTTCACTATTTGCGCTTTGCGAAATTATTGGCAGCAAAGCCTCAACATTTTCCGCCGAAACATCCGACAGATACTGTTCCTTGATAATTAACCTTTCATTTTGCAACTGAGAATTCAAATCAAACCTCTCTTCATCTGTAAGACCCGGATAAAGCAGATCGACAATATCATCGTTTTGTTTCACCTCCGGGATAGAAGTTTCTTTTTCGGCTCCCCTGTCCCACCTATCAACAAGTTGTGAGTATTTCTCCCCAAGACTTTCCTCTGCCTGCCTAACAACCGCATTGTCGGTTAAGTTATGAGCAGCATACTCGACGACATTTTTAGCCTGTGTCGGAAAAATAACAGATGAGAGCCCGACAGCTGCAGCAGCAACAGGGCCTGCCGTTTTCAAACCCTGACCAATCCCTCTACCTTTTATTCTAGTCGGCTTTTGTCCCTGTTTCGAAGTTTGCCTTAGATACTTTTTTTGGGGGATGAACCGCTCGGCTTCTGAATTATCCATAATTTAATACTAAACCAAAATCGCGCCCAAAGTTTCTTGACATAGCCTCTCATACCGTGCCAAACTGAAAGTAGCTTACCAATTTGCAATGCCCAACTTAGCTTTCAAAAAAGGTATTATCCACATAGGAATAATTGTTCTTGGCCTTGCAGCCTTAACAGCCCTCACTTCTGTAGCCATTAAAGCAGATCCCAGAGAAATTGGCCGCAGACTTTCTTGGCGAATAACAACTGCATCACCTTCGCCTTCCCAGCAGCCGTCATCCGCCACAAGTTCACCACCACCACAATCATCATCAACAACAACTCAAGCACCAACAACTTCTACTACTAGTACAAATAATCAAAGCGCCATTTCTTCTAATGCCACATGCGAAATTACAAAGCCCGACTTCACCCAAACTAGTGCTTTGAGCGGGGGTGGAATTAGTCAGGTTATGAGGTTGAAACTCGGGGGGATTTTTACTATTCGGGTTACAGGTGTCCCTCCTTCAGACCCGCGTTCGGCCTCTTCTCGTTATTATCTTTCGGCTATTTCTGGGGCATCTCATTGGAAGACATTTATTGTCGTACGCGGTGCCGATGGGAAAGCCACATATACTGTAGGTGTATTTCAGGCAGATTCCAACGGAACGTTTACTAAAGAAACTGCTGTTACCGACAAATATTCCTACTCCAGCCAAATCGGTCCGGCACCGGTTGGCACAAATAAAGATAAACTTACAGAAAGCCGCTATACTATTCCTCTTTACAGGCTATATTTACTCAACACTGCTGATAATGTTATGGCGCACTGTGGTCTTGTACTGATAGACCCAACAGCTCCGGGTGAAACTATACCTCTCCCCCCCAGTGGTGGGAATTGGGGTACCGGGAATTAGCTTCTATTTACAATTCTTGACACGCTATCGCAAATCATGTCAAGCTGGAATTATACCGCGTCAGCCGCGGCAGGGTTTCAGTCTTTAAATGCCCAACTTATCTTTCAAAAAAGGTATTATCCACATAGGAATAATTGTCTTTGGACTTTTGGCTCTAACTATCTTTGCCTCTATCAGTATTTCTGCAAAACATGGAATTTCTGGGCGTCCCCTCTCATCATGGCTTTGTAACAGTTTTCCTAACTCTTCAGCCTGTCAAGAAGGACAACAAAGGCCGTCGCCTCAACCACGAGTCGCTCCAGGCGGCTCTTTCCCTTACGTAGTTCAGGCTGATACGGGTTGGACAGCTCCCGGCAACGCTACAATTAACGGAAATGTTTACTCAAACACAAACATCGAAATCCCCCGCAACAAAGACCAGGAAAGTGATAGCAATGAGCAAGAAGCTCAAAAGCAACGTTGTGACAGGAATTCTACAACGACAATCAGCGGAGACGTATGGACGGTTGGCAGAATCGATTGTGCTATTAAGGTCAATGGTAATCGTTACGAAAACCAGCCGCCAAAACCTCTTCCTTCGGTCAATATAGAATACTTTAAGGCACAGGCTGCAGGCGGCGGAACGTTGAAACAACCACAATTCAAGCTCGAAGACGGCAAAAATAAAATTTCTCTTGGTCCTGCCAAAATAGAAGGTGATTTAAGATTGCACGGGGCAGGCATCTACAGTTATCAGAATCTGGTAAATATCACCGGGCCCGTCCATGTAACCGGAAACTTATTAATTGAAAACGTAACCATGGTACCTGATTCCTCACTAGGTTCTAAAGGAGCAGTAATTGTAGTTGACGGGAAAATCAATATTGAGCATGGAGGAGACATCAGGACCACAAGTTCAACGCCTAAGGGGTTTGTTATGCTTGTTTCAACAAGTTCAAATCCTTCACGGCCTGTACAGTCATGCGCCATTCGTGCTACACCGGAATCCACACAGGCCCATATTTAATGCCATACTTTACGCGCCAAACGGTGCTATATGCATCGCTGGGGGTACGTTTGCCTTCAATCCCGACGACACCTTATCTTCGAAAGTTAGAGGGAGCCTAACATTTTCCGGTGCGATAGCGGGCAAGGAAATCTGGTATATCTTTTCACCCCGGATTAGTTATGGCCCTGACGTTCAGAAGGCAATTTTAGGCCCCTAGTCTCTCCTCTTGTACAAGAACCACAACCGTTTGTTAGAATCAGCAGCAATATGCAAAATCGAATTTCGAAAGTAAAAAAGCTACTAATAGAAAAAGGGCTAACTGGCATTATTGTAACCAATCCTGTCAATATTTTTTATCTCGCCGGCTTTCGCGGCGTTTCGCCGCAAGAGCGAGAAGCTATTCTTATCGTCACATCAACTGGCGCAACACTCATAACTGCCCGGCTTTATCAGGCAGAAGCCCTGAAACTTGCTTCGCCAAGTCTTATGATAAAAATTGCTGACCCTCGAAACGAGATCAACGAATTTATTAAAGATTCGCTTACCCATGCAAAAACTGTTGGCTTTGAAGAACACGACCTTAAATTCTCGGAATTCAAAGAGTTTAAAAAAATCCTTAATGAGACTGGCCAATATTCTTCGAGCCGTAGGCAAGAAGTTTCCTTAAAAACGGACTCTCGTCATCCTCGCCCCTCTGTCATTCCCGCGAAGGCGGGAATCGGGATAAACTCCAGCGAGGATCAGATCCTGAATCAAGTCTTCGACCGTGAGTCTCAGACTGAATCGGTTCAGGATGACAGCGGTAAGTTCTCTCCACCATCTGGCGGATCGAACAATAGTCGACCGATCAGACACAAATTGATACCCATCAAACATCTGGTTGAAGATTTAAGGATTATCAAGTCAGCAGATGAGATCAAAAACATCGAGCGTGCCCAACTAATTTCCCAAAAAGCCTTTGAACAAATCATCAAAACAATTAAAATCGGCCAGACGGAGGCGGAAATTGCCGAAAAACTAGCCCAAATAATCAAAAGTCTTGGCGCCCCAAGCTTGGCCTTTGATTCAATTGTCGCCTCCGGCCCAAACAGCGCTAAACCTCATCATGTGACTAGCAATAGACGACTGGCGATCAACGATACACTTCTACTTGATTTCGGCGCCAAATATAAAGATTACTGCGCGGATCTATCCCGAACCATCTTTATCGGAAAAGCCACTGACCAATACCGCAACATCTACATCCACGTCGAAAAAGCCCAAAAACTGGCTATTGCCAAAATTAAAGCAAACGCTAAAACCTCAACTACTTTCAAAGCTGCCCACGACTATTTCAAAAACCACAAACTGGATTCATACTTTTTACACTCGTTAGGTCACGGCATCGGTCTTGAAGTTCACGAAAGGCCCTCAGTATCTAAAAAAAGCAAGGACACCTTAGCCGAAGGAATGGTCTTCTCTGTTGAACCCGGACTTTATTTTCCTGCCTGGGGCGGTGTGCGCATTGAAGACTTGGTTGTCATTAAAAACAGTAAGGCAAATATCCTGGGTAAGAGTTCACAATTTGTCGAAATTAAGATTTAAAACACCAATCTTGAATAATTTAGATAAAGTCGTAGAATAGAAACCGAAACAATGAAAATTAAATTGCCCGCAGTCCTGGTTGCCACTATTATCGCTGTTTTTCTACTGCTTGCGTATCTCGCGTTTTTCCAAAAAAAAGCAGTTGCCCCTACAGACTTTACGGTTCCAGCCACTTCTCCTCAGGTAAGCGTGCTAAAACCCGAAGACGAAGCTCTAAAAAATGCCCTTAATCTTTACATAACTAAAAAACAGGAAGGTGTTGATTTTACATTTGGTCCGTGTCTTGGCAAAATCGCCGACGACTGGGTTGCCGATATCGCCCATAACCCCCGTCAACCTGTTGATGACAAGCGAGAGAATCAGTGTGCGGACTTTCGCGAAGGCCGTGCCCATCATTTCATCGAGCTTGACCCTGAAGGAAATTTAATCAGAAGTATGTAAAAAAACCTCTTGTAATATTCTCGAGTTCCTGCGATCATAAAATTGTACGCTAAAACCAATGGCAGGCAAAATTTTTATCTATTTACTGCTTATTCTTTCTATATCAGGGTTAATTTTAGTTAAAACCATTATAGCCAATCCGCCGCAAGACCCGGACATTTATCAGCAAAAGACATACGCACTGTCTGCAAATCTGGGTGACCCGAATAAATGGCGCATCTATCAAAATCAACTTTTCGGCTATCAAATCAAACACCCGGACAGCTGGGAAACCCAGGAAAATAAGCGCCGGTCTTTTAATGTACCTTCTTCATACGAGGCCTATCTGGGAAGCAAGATTAAATTAACGGTATCTGTACATAAATTATACGAAATACCCAAATCAGCACTTATGATAAAATCCGGTGATCACGAATTTTATATTATTGAGGATAAGGGAAATATTAAATCAGCTGTAACCCAGGAAAATAGTCTCTATTACATGATAGAGCTGGAAAACAACGGTTTCTTTGAAAGCTCATCTAATTTTCGTGGCACCTTTTACACTTTCCTCAAAAACTTCGTATTCACAAGCTGAAAGGATTTTTACCTTTTACTGTCCGTCTCTGGGTGCTTGTGGACGTGCCTCTGAAACAAATATTTTTCTGCCGTCAAACTCGCTGCCATTTAGCTCTTCAACCGCTTTCTTTGCGTCCTCTTCGCTGCCCATCTCGACAAATCCGAATCCACGAGACCTGCCTGTTGCTTTGTCAGAAACGACGTTAGCATCTGCAACTTTTCCAGCTTTCGAAAAAGCCGCGCGTAAATCATCACCTGTTGTTGCATAAGGCAAATTACCGACAAATAATTTTGTAGCCATAAAAAATCACACTCCTTTCTTGAAAATCATACAAAATATGGAAAATGCATTTAACACTAAGAAGTTTTCGGAAGGTTTTTCGATTCTTTCTAAATAAATTGTAAACTTACGATATCCAAAAAGTCAATTGGTGTATTTTGAGCCGGTTTTGCTATCTTGTCAAGGACTCAACTTTAGGATAATAATGCACAAGAGATTGTGCCCGATGTTAAAAAACTAAGCCATCTTCTGGCCTCTTCACAAAACCTTCTAATAATTAAGGAGCATACTTCTTTTAAAAAAATTTTCAGAAAAGTTAAACATGACAAAAAGAAAGATTTTGTTTTTGTAGAAAAACCCAAAGCTAACCAGATGGCCGCAGTTATTTTAGCAAGACTTTCCGGCAAAAACTTTTACTGGATTCAGAACTTTTCCAACCCTCCCAAACCAGGCCTTTTAACCCGCCTTCTTTTAAACCAGGCGGATACCATTTTGGTTAAATCAAAAAAAGCCGCAGCAAGCTTACGCAGCCAGGGCGTAATTAAACCGAAGATAAAGCTGGCACGCTAATCGTCCATTATCCATCACTGTCATTCTGGAACCCTTCATTCTTGTCATCCTGAGTGTTAACGAAGGATCTTTCTTTTTTGTTCAAGCTGAACTCCGCGGTAGAATCTCTCCCCAATTAACGATTCACGATTAACAATTGACCACTTACGATTAACTATCCTAATACAACCCACGCGCGTAGATCTTTTTTTGCAATTTGAGGAGGGATGATAAATTTAGTCGCCGATTTTATAAACATAAGCGTAATAAACTTAATTTTTTCCCGCTCCAACCAAAAGGTTGCAGGCAAAGCCAGGCTCCGCCCGTACTTTTTCTTAATTTCTTCAACCTCGACATTCTTCGGGTGATCAAAGTAAATTACCCGGTCAACCAAAAATTGCCCCACTACCTCCTCACCGGATATTTTAATTAAAACCGCATCGCCGGCACTAACTTTTCCATACGGCGCAATTTTAATTTGCGAAAACCTGCCTTCAATTTTCTTCCTGCCTGAAAAAATATCCCGTGCCGATTCCCTGTCAAAAATTGCCAGATGACGAACCATGTAGTGGAATTTTAAACTATTGTCTACAAAAATGGGAAGTAAAGACTATCTAGAGGTTCAGACTTTTTAAATACTCCTTGAACTCGCCGTTTAGATCTTCATGCAAAAGTGCATGGTCAACCACAGCCTTTAGATATCCAAATTTACTGCCGCAATCGTAATATTTGGCGTTTGTAAGTTCCACCGCGTAAACATCACGTTTGGCAATCAGCTCATCAATTGCATCTGCGATCCAGATCTCGCCGCTTTTTGTCGGTTTCAAACTCTCCAAAATATCAAAAATATCCGGCGTAAAAAGATAGTTACCATGTGTTGCCAGATCAGAAGGAGCCGACGCCTCATCTGGTTTTTCTACAATTTTGTTAATTTTGAAAATATTGTCCTGAACCGGCGTCACATCAGCTATCCCGTACTTTGGAAGATCTTTTTTCTCTACCCTAACCCCGGCAATAACCGGCGAGTCATACTTCTCGTAAGCATCAATTAACTGAGAGATAGCCGGCGGCTTCGCCTCAAAAAACTCATCCCCCCACATTACGATAAATGGTTCATCACCTATAATTTCGCGGGCAACCAGAACTGCGTGTCCGTTCCCAAGCGGCTCTTTCTGACGAACGTAGATAAAGTTTGCAAGCTCGGAAATTTTCTTAACCTCGTCAAGCAAGTCCTTCTTACCGCTTTCAAGAAGCCTTGCCTCAAGTTCAAAGTGTCTGTCAAAATGGTCCTCTATCGATCTCTTATGCCAGCCGGTTACAATAATAACCTGCGTGATGCCCGCCTCAACCGCCTGCTCAACAACATATTGAATAATAGGTTTATCGACTATTGGAAGAATTTCCTTGGGTTGGGCCTTGGTTGCCGGCAAAAACCGCGTACCGAACCCCGCCGCAGGGATTACTACTTTCCTGACTTTCTGTGCCATGGGATAACGATATTATGGCGCCAGAAGCCTTAAAAAGCAATTTCCAGCCTATCAATAGTCTAACTTTCGAGCAAGCGACAACTTGCCTCTTTTGTCTAAAATTGGTACCATACAACAAGCCTTGACACGAGGATAATTATTTTATGGCTTTTAATCCGCTTAAATACTTAAAAGAGTCACGTGCCGAGCTTTCAAATGTCGTCTGGCCGACAAAACAGGAAACTGTGCGTATGACAGTTGTTGTTATTATCGTTTCAGTTCTTGTTGGTGCCTATATTGCCGGTCTGGATACGCTATTCACGTCTCTAGTTGGAAAATTTATAAGGTAAATTATGGACAATCAACAAAACAGTCAACAGTCAAAAGTCAAAAGTCAAAAGAATGAGATTACATCACAAAGTCCATCGGCTGATGAGAAAGTCCAGAAGCAACCGGCAGATCAGCCAGCCCAAAAAGGGCAAACACCAACCCAGCAAGAACAACAAGCAACAGTGGAACCGGAAACACCAACAAGCCAAAAAGTCACTGAAGACCAAAATAAGAACGTGGACAAGCCAAAAGAGCAGAAAGCCTCAGAGCCGGAACCAGAGACGGAAGCACAATCAACAGCAACAAACATTAACAAGACAAATGAATCTGTACCTGAACCATCCAACCAAACCGATACCGTTTCAAAGACCAACGAAGCTGCCGATTCCCCCTCGCCCGCACGCCCTTCGGACAAAAAACCCTCAACCGATCACCAGTCCCATTGGTATGTCGTACACACCTACTCCGGCCACGAATCCAAAGTTTCCGCAACCCTAAAGCAACGAATCGATTCGGAAAAACTGCAGGGCAAGATTCTCGATATTCTGGTACCAACCCAAAATAAAATCGAAATTCGCGAAGGTAAAAAGAATAACGTAGTTGAAAAACTTTTCCCCGGATATATTTTAATTAACATGATTTTAGACGACGCCACCTGGCTTGCAGTACGTACTACTCCCGGCATCACCGGCTTTGTAGGTACATCAACCAAACCCACTCCCCTGCCCGAGGAGGAAGTAGAAAGCATCAAAAAGTTCATGCAGCTCGAAGCCCCGAAGTTCAAAACCTCATTCTCGCAGGGTGAGGCCGTTAAAATTACCGACGGGCCTTTCTCCGAATTTGTGGGCACAATTTCCGAAATTGACGACGGCCGCGGCAAACTTAAGGTTTTGGTATCTATCTTTGGAAGAGAAACACCGGTGGAGTTAGATTTCCTTCAGGTTGCTAAATTATAGCCAAATATCATGCCTGAACAATCTTTCAGTCGAACACAACTTCTGAGTGACGTAAAACTTAGTCTGGAGCTGGTCGAAGAACTGAAGGGGGATCACCGGGATTACACAGATAGCCAGCTTTTAGAAATCACGGATTTTCTAACAAAAAAAATCTGCAACGAATCCGGAAGACTCAGGGACCAAACAGCTCTTCTTGAATTTCAAATTAAGAGCGGCATGGTTTAAAATAAGCTCGTGCCCTACCAATTATTAGCCAAATTCAAGACTCCTTTAATTTTAATCGGACTTGCTTTCCTGAGTTTGCTTCTTACAAACTACAACCGTCAACCCCACTTCAGAGAATTCTTGACAATCGATAATAATTTGTTTAAGGATACCACCAAAATTAAACAGGAAAGAACAGACAAAATTTACTCAATATTAAACTCAAATCTTCAAAACCCCGACGGCAAATACGCTGCCTACGTTAAAGATCTCAAAAGCGGCGAAGTCTTCTCAATTTTACCCGAAGAAACAATGACTGCAGCCAGCATTTATAAGCTGGGTGTTATGTATAAGACATTTGATTCACTCGAAAAAGGACTTGTCCAAAAGGATGACATCCTTTCCGCATCTCAAGGCAATCTCGATAACCTTTTGGGACAAACCCGGGGTTCCGGCCCTATCATATCCCACACAGTTGATGAGGCATTAAATCTTATGATTACAATTTCCGACAATTATTCTGCCCTGCTTCTGGCAGAAAAATTTGGTTGGAGGGAAATTGATAATTACCTAAAAGATCAGGGTATTGCCGGCTTTGATTTAAATAATCCAAACGGCACGCGGGCTACCGCATCATCCGTTGCCCAGATTCTTGAAAAAATTTACCTCGGCCAGGCAGTTTCTAAAAGTGCTTCAAACGAGATGGAAAAGCTGCTTCTTAATCAGCAGGTTAATGACCGTATCCCCAAATACCTGCCGCAAAATGTTAAAGTCGCCCATAAAACCGGTGAGCTGGATACCGTGCGCAACGACGCGGGCATCGTCTTTGGCAAAAAATCGGATTACATATTTGTCTTTTTCTCCGACACTCCTAATCCTGATAAGGCTTCAGAAACGATCGCTTCGGTTTCTAAGCAAATTTATGACACTCTGGAAAATCAATAACTTCTTGAAATGCTTACGTTTCCTGGCGTATACTTACTCATTAAACATATGGTTAAAGAAATCGGAAATACATTTGCTTGTGAAAAAAACGGTTGTCCGCTTACATTCAGCAATCCGTCTGGTCACTCAGGAGTTGCCGAAACTGCGGCAGTTGCAGCCGCAACTCACGAAGCCCAGCCACATATTGGTATTGCAAATTTGGCCAATCTTAAAATGCTAAGAAATGAAGAACCAGGCCAACAAGACAACCAGCTATATCATGTCGTGAACCTTACATTCAATGATCCGCAATGTTTAACAAGCGCTGCAGTATCAAAAGGTCTAGCTGATGCCATTGCTGTCAGTTCCGTTGGCGACACACCCCCGGAATATTTTAAAGAAAAATATACTCAAAATGGCCAAAAAAGTTAAAACTATAATCAAACTAAATGTCATTGGCGGGCAGGCAACTGCAGCTCCACCGGTGGGCACCGCCTTGGGTCCACACGGCCTGCCGATTATGGATTTTGTCAAAGCCTTTAACGAAAAAACCAAAGACCAGATGGGTACACTTCTGCCAGTTGTCATTACAGTTTATGAGGATAGAACCTTCTCGTTTGCAGTCAAAAAGCCCCCAGTTGCAATTTTAATTAAAAAAGCCCTGAACCTTGAAAAAGGTGCTCAAACTACCGGCAAGCAAACTGTCGGCAAACTCACGCGCGAACAGGCCCAAAAAATCGCCGAAGAAAAAATGCCTGATCTTAACACCAAAGACATAGATGCCGCAATCAAGATTGTGCAAGGTACGGCAAGGAGTATGGGGGTAGAAGTCAGCGACTAGCTAATTTTCAATTTTAAATTTTCAGTTTTAAATAAATTTTTAATGTTTCAAATTTTAAAATTAAGGTTTCAATTAAAATTAAAAAATAAGAATTAAAAATTCAAAAAATGGGTACTACCAGAATTAAAGTAATTGATCTTTCAAGCGACCAGAAGGAAATTAAAACTTCCCGCAAACACGCCGAAAAACTGTCAGGTTTTGCTAGAATAAAAAAGACAGAAAAGCGAGTTAAAAAACCTACAACCACTGAAGACACTGAAATAAAAACTGACATCACTGAATCTACTTCCATTCAATCAGCGCAAGCCGCAAAATCTTCAGCTTCAGAAAAATCAGAATCAAAAACCGGGGACGTTCAACAAAAACCAACGTTAGAACCTCCAGTATCCTCAGTGGTTGCAAAAAAACAATCGCTTCATCACAAAGGCACTAAATACCTTGCCGCCAAAAAAATAATCGAGGATAAAAACTACGGTGCCAAAGAAGCTCTTGAGCTTTTGCCAAAGGCATCAATCACTAAGTTTGATCCTGCAGTTGAAGTCCACTTAAATGTTACGGATCAAAGCATCAAAGCCAAAGTTTCTTTTCCCCACGCTACCGGACAAAAGCAAAAAGAAAAAAGGTACCTTATCTTTTCCGACCTGTCCTCCAAAACCAAAGCGTTGGAGGATAAACGGATTATTTGGGGTGATGAAAAAAGCATCATAGATATCGAGTCTGGTAACCTAAAACCGGGTAAAGATTTTGACATTCTGATCGCCTCACCCAAATTTATGCCGCTCTTGGCCAAAGTCGCCAAGATTCTGGGACCCAAGGGTTTAATGCCAAACCCCAAAGCAGGAACAATTCTAGACGATCCCCAAAAGTATTTTGAAAATGCGCAAAGCGACACAACAGATCTTAAAATGGATCCAACCGCGGCGATAGTTCATGCCAAAATCGGCAGGCTTTCTCAGAGTGAAAAAGAGCTCGAAGAAAATCTCAAGGCCATAATAGTAGCAATTGGTCCCGCAAAAATCCAAAAAGCAATCCTAAAATCTACAATGAGCCCGGCAATAAGACTTGACGTCTCTTCGCTTTAAAATCCTAGCTTGACTTTACCCTCCTCCGCGAAGCGGAGAAAGCCCCGCCTGTAAAGACAGGGATGAATGAGGGTATCCTCCGTAGCCTTGGCGAAGGAGGATACGCTTCGGAGGGTTTCGCCCGACGAAGCGTGTGGAGTGGTGCCACGGCTATAAAGCCGTGGGGCTCCACTTTTTCCTGCTTGACCCCGTTAAAAGTTTGGTCATGAAACTCTATCAACACTAACTGTGTCTCTAGTTTATCGAAGCGCTTAGAAAGCGTCTCACCATACTTTTTACGGGGTTGACACGCTTGCCCTACTTTTGTTACTTTTCACCTGCATTAACTGCCCAAACTAAAATTCCCACTGTCCAAACTACTTGTAGTTTGTCGTGAGGATAAGGATCTGCAACTCGAGCAGGTCAGAGGGAGGTGAAGACATTAGAATGATCGATGACACAATTATCGATGGAGATGATGACGAAGATGGAGACGATGAAGACGAAAAAGATGAGGATGACACTGAAGATACAGCATAATTTCCAGACATTTTAAAAAGCCTCAGTAATTCGCCAGCCGGCAGATTCCAGCATGGGGCTTTTTTTCTTAACAAATTTATGGGTTCACAGGAAACACTACACGAATCAGCTCTGGATGAAGAAATTTTAAGAAATAGAGACGAAATTCTTCGTCTTTTACTTTTTAACGCGTCCCAGATTCTCGTTCAAAGAGGCATCAAAACAAAAATCCCTGGCCTGGTTGTAGCAAGAGGGTATAGGTTTGATTTAAATGTGCAAAACGTTGCCCAAAAACATCTAGAAACTATTCATTGGCAAGCCCATGCTCTCTCTGATTACGATAAACTCAGAATGGGTATTCCGCAAATGTTTAGGGTCCAGTTTGATGACATAACTGTTTTACCAGGAAAACATGGTATTGGAAATCCGGCAATTCTCCGCGACTGGCGGGGATTTTATCATTTGGAAGATGGCGGTATCGAAGCAAACACAAAATCAATATATCTTGCAATTCAAAACCATATCGAGCAGGTTGAAGATTACCTAAGGAGAAATCCGCCTTTTAAAAAAAGTCTCCTGTCAAAAGTTCCGTTTCTCTCACGTCAGTAAATAGTTTCTTGAAAACCTACCAGTTCCTGTCATTCCGAACTCGCTTGCACTGAGTAAGTCGAAGTGTTTCGGAATCTAAGTGTAGATCCTGAATCCCTTCGATAAGACTCAGGGTAAACAAGTTCAGGATGACAAACAGTAGGTTTGTAACAATGTTTGTAACAATAACCTCTTCCTGATAAGCTATGACTGATAGGTTTTCAGCAAACTCATTTGACAGCAGGTTTGACAAAAGGTAAGCCGGGCTGATATATTTCCTCTTACCAAAGACCGTAAGGCCCTGAGCTTGTCGAAGGGTTAAAAATCTTACGCAGGCGAAGCAAAATTTTCATTTCTCCTGAGCTCTTTGTGAGCTCTTTTTTTAGAGCTCCGAAGGATTTGTCTGTCCAAAAACAAATGATGAAAAAACAGCAAAAAAGTGCCCGCGAAATTAAGGAAGAAAAAGTAGCCGCTATTGTTGAAAAAGTCGGCCGCGCTAAATCCCTGACTTTTACCGATTATCATGGGCTTGCAGCAGTCCAAATCGCAAAACTGCGTGCCAAAATTAAAGAAGCCGGTGGCGAGTTCTTAGTCGAAAAAAACACTTTGTTTTCCCGTGCTCTACAAGATACTAAATACAAAATACCTGCCTCGCCGGCCCGCTTCGCCGAATCGAGGCAAGCAGGCAGGCTAAATACAAAATTAACCGGTCCGACCGCAGCGATCCTTGCCTATGAAGACGAAATTTCCCCGATTCGCGAAATTGCAGCTAGTTACAAAGAACTCGGCTTTCCCACTTTTAAATTCGGGTTTTTAGAAAAAAACCTGCTTGATGCTACTCAACTTGAGAAGCTCTCAAAGTTACCGCCAAAAGACCAGTTGCGCGCCCAATTCGTCGGCTCCCTCGCATACCCAATTTACGGCTTTGTAAATATTTTGAGCGCAAATATCAGAAATTTAGTATCGGTTTTGGATCAGGCAAGCAAACTGACAGGTTGACCATGCAAAGGGCCAGGCCTTTGCATAAGACGGATGCCAGGCTAAGGCTTGGCCTTGACCTAGTACTAGATGCTAATTAACTGATCAATTCAACCCGACTAAATTTTTGCTTTGCAAAAACTTTGACGGGTAAAAGGAGGTGAATTTATATGGCAGATGATAAAAAAATTCAGCAGGCAGAAGAAAAGGCCGCAGCCGCGTCTGACGCGGCGGAGGATGCAGCTCAGGCAGCCGGTGAATCTGCAAAAGAAGCCGAAAAAGCTGAGGAGAAGGCGGAAAAAGTAGCCGAAAAAGTCGAAGAGGCTGCAAAAGAAGTCAAAGAGGACTTATCATCCGTAGCTCTGGCGAAGGATGAAAAGAAAGAGACACCAAAGGCACAGGTTAAAGTCAGCAAGAAACTCGAAGACATAATTGACCAAATCGAAAAACTTTCGGTTCTGGAACTTTCCGAATTGGTTCATGCACTCGAAACAAAGTTTGGCGTAACTGCCGCGGCTCCGATAGCCGTTGCAGCAGCAGGTTCTGCACAGGCAGCAGCCGGCGATGAAGGTGCGTCCGAACAAACTTCATTCAACGTTATTTTGGCAGAAAGCGGAGCAAATAAGATTTCCGTTATCAAAGCGATTCGCGAACTGGTACCAACCTTGGGTCTTAAAGAAGCCAAAGACTTGGTAGACGCAGCACCAAAACCGGTTCTTGAAGGCGTGAATAAAGAAAGTGCAAACGAAGCAAAAACAAAACTAGAGGCAGCGGGCGCAAAGGTAGAACTTAAGTAATATCGTTAATTGGTCGGTTTCCTTGCGATCCTCCCCCGCAAAGCGGGGTGAGGGTCTAAAAGAAACAGCAGCAGAATTTCAAGTGGGATTAAAGTAAAGGTTTAATTCATTGGCCAGAAAACGATAAAGTATCCGCCGTAATGTGCACCAACAGGAATCGCTCCCATTTCATAAATTTTAAATAAACCATCCATCGGGTTACTTTTTCGGAATGCTGCGGTATCTCGCATATGGGATTCAATTACGCCGCAAGCCACGATGCTTGATACGGCATATTTTGCATATATACTGGCATTTGCTGCCGCACTTCTCGCCGCCCCCCAAGCTTTTCCAGAAACATCACGAGTTTTCTGCCAACCTGTATGAATAGCTGCATTAACGCATCCTTCTGCTGCATCCATAGCCACAGTTGCGGCTTGCCATCTGCCACTTTCTTTTAGAGCAGAAAATACAGGAACCTTCATAGCGTTTATTCTTTCATCCAACATTCCATTAATTCCGCTAATATTCATTTGTTCCCAATCTCCTAATATTAAACGCACAGACTTTTGACCTAAATTTATATCTTTTGCAAATTGATCTGCATATTGTTGTAACTTTTCCCTATCTGGTCGGTTTTTTGGTGAAAACCAGGGGATATTATTAATTCTTACTAAAAAGTCAGCAAGATCTACACCATTGGGGAAATTTCCCCCTTCCGGGCCAAAAAATCCTACTGTGATTTGTTTTTGTACATCAACGGGGTATATTCTTAGTACCTCTGCAATTTTACTCCATTTGCCTTGGGAGAATATTGGTGTTAATTCACCGGCATTGACCTGGCTCCGGTTGTCTGCAATAACTTTCGAAGCAACATTTAGCAGGTGGCTTCTAGAAAAATCAGCTTTTGGACTATATTCTCTTTCTGGCATAATTACTTATTCAGTATGAGCAGGCAAGTTTGTGTTGGGAAATTGGATTTTTACGGCTTCTAAAATTTGTGGGTGACTCATAAAAAGGTTGTTGATAAGTAAGCTTCTATAATTTTCAATCATCAAAGCTTCAATTCCGACGTCAAGCCCTAAATATCTTGCCGAATATGATATTACCGGAAAACCGCCACCTATATAACTAACCTTAAAAGAATCCCACGGGCCATAAGTACTCCACATATTATAATCCTCGTAATAATGCCGAAGGGCATCTAACGGATGATTTTCATCTGCTGATTCACCTAAACATGGTCTATCACCAAGAATTGGAAATGTACTTATCGCACCATAAGGTGGAATAATTCCTTCATGGTTGGGATTACCGCCATTCACTTCAGCAGGTTTGGCCCCCATATCTCCAAAATAAGTCCCATCAGGTCTTGTTGCAGCAGAAAGTCCCCATGCATTAGGTCTATACGCAGGATAAACACCAGGGTTATTAATTGCTTGGTCAATCACAAACTGCCTACTAGCACATGCCGCATTCCAGGAATTTTCAAACCAGTTTACAGATTGGACAATGGAACCTGCCCCTGCCGGGTTATCTAAACCCATCCTTTGAAAATCAAAAAAGGCATGGGCATATATATAAGTAAAAAGCGAACCAAAATAACTATTGACAACATCATAACCGCCGTAACTTCCTACAACTCTTGGCCAGGCATATAAACTTCTTTTAAATCCCTCGTTATTAGGATCTTTTGCAAGCGCCAGTAAGTTAATTAGAATTATTTCATCTGTCGGCCTGTCCCATTGTTGATTGGAAAGACATCCGTTTCCATCCGGTGCACCTACGCCAAACCCCGAAGTGCACGTTGCTTTCCATGCATGGTAAAACCGGTCGTTAGATGAATCAAAAAAATATTGCCAGTTAACATTATTAAAAACCTCATTAGCTTTAGTTTGTATATCTCCCCCAAAATATTGCCCAGCGGTCAAAGCTCCTGCTAAAAATAATGCGACGTCAACAGTCGAAACCTCACTTTCTCCGTATCTTTGCCCACTGGCATCAAGAAAGTGATACAAAAATCCTGCTTTACCAAACTGTGAAGCGTTATCAACTTGCTGGCTTTGATAACTTAAGGCATTGTCTAAGATTTGGCTTGCCCGCTCCTCTGTTTGTGCGGGTGATATTGTCCAATTAGCATTTTCGCCATATCTTTCTGCCATAACTGGCAGCGATGCCAAACCAAATCCGGTAACGGCAATGCTGGCATCCTGACTGAATTCGCTGTCTTTTACAAATCCATTGGGAAGTACCCTTTCCCAAAGATATTTAGAAGCTTGAACTTCTGTCAAATCAATCAGTTCTTCATCCGTTAGACGTGGCTCCCCTGTTGGTGTTTCTGTCGGCGTCATGGTAGGAGTTGGAATAAGTGTAACTGTCGGAGTTTCCGTTGGAGTGTTAGTCTGTGTTCTTGCTGAAGTTTCAGCAGGTGTGTTTGTTGAAGTTCGTGTCGGCGTCCTGGTCGCTATTCTGGTTGCTGTATTAGTTGCAGTTGGTTCTTTTTCTCTGGGAAATCTATCGATAAGACCTGCGTCTTTTTGAAGCATTAGTGCCACATCCACGGCATTCAATAATCCATCACCATTAACATCTCCAGCATCCTCACATGCTAGTGAACCAACTAAGCCTGCAGTCCTTTGCAGTACTAATGCAGCATCTATACTGTTTGCCTGCCCGCTGCAATTAACATCACCAATAGCAACTTCCCCGGCTGCATGACCGGAAGTACAAGCCGCCGCAACTGCTAAAACGACTGAAGACAAAGGAAAGGCAACCCTTCTGCCTAAAGGTTTTAAATTTTCTTTAAACCTTGTTGCCAAATAACTCGATTCTCTTTCTAGCATAATATAACTCCCTATTCTTCCAAATCAGAAATCATTACCAATAAATCATAGCTAATCAATCTATAACTATCTTCTTCATCTTCTCTTTGTTCAAGCCAATCACGAATTTGTTTCAACCTTTCTGTATATGGCAAAACTAAATTTTTCCCAGCCGGAGGCGGATAATCATTAGCTACCGTCTGAAGAAAAGCTAAAGCGTTCCTACCAGTTAAACTATCTATCCTATTGAAACCTAATCGCACATTCTCTTGTCCAATTTCAATCTCATCACAAGGGTTAACTGTTAAACATTCAAGTGTAGTAACAACATTTTCGACAACTCCATCAACCTCCTCTGGGTAATTTTCATCCATTCGAAGCAAAGTAGCTGTCATGATATCCAATACATTTGTAATTGGTCTAAATGCACCAGGAGCATACTCATGTTCTACATCATTTCTAAGAATTTCTTTTAGCATTATAGGTAGGGATTTTTCATGTAGTTCAAGCAACCTATTAAGACAAGCTCCATCCGATTCAAGCCCACATTCTATAAGCCCTCTTATCTCCGACTCCTCTGCTGATATAACCGATTCCTCGTCTCCAACTCCCAACCCACCTATTTTCCCTTCGGGACAAACTGTTCTTAAATCCTCCCGGACTTTAGTTTCTGGTTCCATTATTAAATTAAGTCTTTCGATAATATCGTCGGTTTTTGAAGCATCAAGAATCCCATTCGCCATATCTTCTGCTAACTGAGCCTGTCTAGAGGGTAAATCTTCCCTACCAGAAACGACAATTAATGCAGGAAGTGCATCCTCAAACTCTGCTGTAAAATATGCTCCGATACCCATTAAATACAAAGCCCTTGAATCTGTGGGATTATCTTCTAAATACCCATTTGCAAGATCATACCCCTTATAGTCTCCTTCTCCGCCAAATTCATCATTATTAATATACTCCCTACATGCATCGAAAAGTTCTGCTGGTAAATTGTCTGAGAAACTCTCAGAACCACCTGCATCTGGCGGTTTATCTTTTCCTCCACCAGAACAAGCCGCAGCGATTGTTAACAGAACCATTCCGACCGGCACTGCAACTCTACCTCTAACAGGTTTTAAAGACCTGCTTAAACTTTCTTTAAGTCTTGCAAACAAAGTCGTTTGTGGATCTTCAAGTACAAGAATCTCCTCATCACCAATTCTTTTTCCAGCTTCTATTTGAGCAAGTCTTGCATCAGAGCCTTGAGCCAAACTTACGAATCTATCTGGAGCATTAGGAGTTTTTATTAAGACTTCAGGTGAACGCATAAAACAATCGTCTGCTACTACTAATAATTACCGTGGGCAAACATTAAATTCAAGGTCGTCTGCTATTTCTTGCATTGTTCCAGTTAAATTCCATGCCTCTATTTTACTATCTTCCTCTCTTTGTAAAAACGCTGAGATATTTAATATCGCTTCAAGAGCAAGTGTCTCTTGTACGGTTGGAATACCTTTATCTACTGCAATTACAAATGCTTTTGCTGCTGACTCTAAATCTTCCTCTAAGCCTCCAACAAATAAAAGATCAACACCCCATATATAAAATGCCCTTGGATCTAAATCATCCATTTCTTTACCGTATCTATAATCAGTAAAAGAACCAAGCCCCCGCTGGCGACTATCTGCACCGATATCAGGATCCATTAAGTCGGAAGCGACATAAGATTGACAAGCCATAAAAAGCTCTTTCGGTAAATTATCAGCAAAACTATCTTGCAGTTGTTGCTGCTCTTGTGTTGGCTCCTGCTGTGTTGGGGATTTTGTTTCCCCGCCACCTCCACTACAACTTACCGCTGTTAACATAACCAAAATTAATGGAACAACTGCTATAAATGTTGCCCTTTCGTGGGAGCTTATATGGACAACTTCAGGATCATTTGGGAAAAATACTTCTTTCGCAGCTTCGATCTGATCAACCCTTGCTTGATCCCCTTGCGCTAATCTTTCAAATGTATTCGGCCTAAATCGTTCGTTCATAATATCATTCAATTTTTACACCGATATCATCAACAATATCACTATATACATCAAGTCTCATTTGCCATTGGGAACCGGGAGTATCTATTAACAAAACACCGCCTCTCCAACATTGCACCAAATTTGGATTTGGGTCATTAACAATTCTGCCGCAAGATAAATCCCAAGTGAAATCATTACCATATGGATCAATGAGAATTACGTCTGCATCCAAAAAACTACCGTCAGGTGCTCGACAACCAAAGTCCCACTCTTCATTATTAGCAAGTTGAGCTCGAACATTGACACTTGTAGGTATGCGTTGACCGTCAACTGGGTACAAAAATCTGCCATTATTGCAAACCTCTAAAATCGGCGTCATTGTTGGTGTTTGGCTAGGAGTCAAAGTTGACGTGGGGGTTCTGGTTTCTGTAAAAGTTGGCGTTGGCGTACGCGTGGGTATCGGGGTACGCGTTGGTGTTGACGTATAAGTCGGTGTGGGTGTTGAAGTTCGGGTTGGTGTATTGGTCGGTGTTCTTGTCGGTGTTCTTGTCGGAGTTTCAGCAGGTGTGTTTGTTGGAGTCCGTGTTGGAGTTCTAGTCGCTATTCTGGTTGCTGTATTAGTCGCTATGGGTTCTTTTTCAGCAGGAAACTCATCAATTAATCCAGCATCGAATTGTAAAATCAAAGCCGCATCAACTGCATTTAATAAATCGTCTCCGTTCACATCCCCAGCCTCTTCACACTGAATGCGATTAACTAACCATGCCTCTTTTTGCAATATAAGTTGCGCATCAATTGCATTTACCCTACCGCTGCAGTTAACATCGCCGGTAACTGCACCCTCTGCTGGCCGGGCATTTGATAAGGCAGCTGTCAGCGTTAGAATTAATGAAGCAACAGGAAAAATTAACCGGTTGAGTTTTGTACGATCTTGTTTCTTATGAGGATCTGTGTCTAAATCGTAAGGAACCTCGGTAGCACCTGGAGTAGGATTTAGATAGCCTAACTCTCGCTCCGCCATAATCTCGCGCAGACTATAGCACTTTCTAGTTAAAAAGGCAAAACATAAAAAGGCAAAATAACACTATCTTCGCCTTTTTGCCCGAAAATTCTTTTTGAGCTTTAAAGTCTGCAAATGCTGGTTTGTCGTTTCGCCAAAAACCATAACTACCTGACAAGCAACCTTTGTTGGAAGATTATACTCGGTGATTTCCCTTGCTAAATATAACGAAATGTTATTTATTGCCGCCAGCGCATTTATCGAAACAGCTTCTTCACCCTCGGCAAAATTTAAGGCTCCAAAATTGTAGGCAAAGACGCCTGCCGTCTTATATACCGCCTTCAAATTATTAGGTTTGTGATCAATTCCTAATTTTTTTAACAGACTCGAAGCCATTTTTGGTATTGGGATAAGCTTTTCAAAGGGAGAACCAAGTCTGTAATCAATCTCCTCCGTATTGGCTACACTTTGCAAAAATGCCTGGGGATCTTTTTTTAACCTTGCATTGATATACGAGGAAATTCCTAGTACAAACAAACCAAGCCTCACATTCACCGGCAACCTTTCCTGATCGAACTTTCTGGCTGCATCATAGAAAAACATAAACAGCTCATCTTTTCTCCACTCTTCCATTTCAAAGCTAAACTGGCTCTGGCTGCGATTTTTCTTAATCCCAATTCTCCTCTCACCTTCCAGTGAATCTTTAATGTTCCGCTGGTTAGTTGAATGCCTGGCCAGTGGTGAATCAGCCGCAATAACCATATATCTTTCTCTCTCAGATCGTGAGCTCATTTTTCTAATTTGTAGATTTTAAATCAAAAGGATTCCTAATTCAAGACAAATTACCCCATTTTGCCTACTTGACCCCGTGTAAATCTCGGTGATATATTCAAGTCCGTAAATGAGTCTCTCACTTTGTAGAATGCACAACTTCGTATTAGAAAATAGCTATCTATCTACCCAACCGAGAAATTTAAAATTTCAAATTTCCTTTTCGACTCGAAACTCGCTCAAAGCGAGCAATTTCAAATTATTTATGGAGGCTCCATGTCTTTAGGTGATGACTGGCCTGATCTTTTAACTGTCAAGGAAGTTGCCAAAATCCTACGTGTTGCCCCACTTACCGTAAAGCGCTGGGGTAAACGCGGCAAACTGCCCGCAATCCGCATCAATTCCCGCGGCGATAGGCGCTATAAGAAAGAAGCTGTACTCTGGTTACTCGGTGCAAGTCAAACACAAAAGAGTCCATCAGAAACTCCATAGCTACGACGTACAAGGATTCTCCTTGACGTTGACACTAAATTTTGCTAGATTCTTCAAGTGCCAAGCAAAAACGTAATCAAATCTTACATAGAAAATGGCCATTACCATATCTATAATAGAGGTGTCGAAAAACGTACTATCTTCCAGGACAAGCAAGACTACAAAGTTTTCTTAAGCTATCTCAAAGTGTACCTAAAACCAGCCTCTAAGCCAAAACAGAGGCAAGTCAAGATCAATAAACAGACTTTTGCCGCACCGGGTAGACCACTCAAAAACTATCACCAAAAATTACAGCTACTTGCTTACTGCCTGATGCCTAACCACTTTCACCTCTTAGTAAAACAACAAAACAAAAACACCATAGAATTTTTCATGAGATCTCTTTCTACCAAATACTCGACGTATTTCAACAAAAAGTATGACCGCGTAGGTTCCCTATTCCAAGGACCATACAAAGCAGTGCTTATTGAAAACGATAGCCACTTGCTGCATACCTCAAGGTACATTCACCTTAACCCTGTCAAGAATTCTCCTTTATATATGGCTTATTCAAGCTACGCAGAATATTTGAGACACAGAAAAACTTCTTGGCTTAACACAGAATTAATATTATCTTTTTTCAAAGGTGCACAAAAGTCCCAGCTTAAACACATTCTTTCATATCAAAGTTTTGTCGAAGACTATCATAAGGACCCCAAAAAAATCATAGGCGAAATCGCAATTGATTAATTAAGCCAACGTCAAGGAGAATCCTTGACATATGCTTGCATGAGTTACAGGCAACAACTATACTGGGGCAACATGCTAAATGTTGCAATTGATGCTGCAAAACAGGCAGGCGAGCTTGCACTGAAATACTTCAAATCCCAGTCCGCCAGCTGGCGGATAACTTACAAAGCCGACAAGTCCCCTGTCACCAAAGCAGACATTGAGGCCGAAAAACTAATCCGCAAGATCATTTCCCATAATTTCCCCGATCACGGTATCATAGGGGAAGAATTGCCACCAGTTAATCCAAAAGCCAAATATCAGTGGGTAATCGACCCGATTGATGGAACAAGATCATTCATTCGAGGCATTCCTCAATGGTGCGTTTTAATCGCAGTAATGGAGAATAATAAACCTATAATTGGTGTGTGCTATTACCCAAGTCAAGATGAATTATTTCATGCTCAAGAAGGGAAAGGTACATTTTATAACGGAAAAAGAACAAAAGTTTCCGAAGTTCAAAATTTTAGTGAAGCATATATTTCCTATTACAATCTCAAACATTTTGCCAAATTAGATAAAGTCCAAAATCTTGTAGATATTTGCAGAAAAACTTATTTTTCATCTAGCAATGCCTCGATTAGCATAGATTATCTATTGCAAGGAAAGATAGATGCTTATATTTGCGGGCATGGACTTCTTTGGGATTTTGCAGCTCCTTCGATACTAATTGAAGAAGCAGGAGGTAAATTTTCAGACTTTTATGGCAAAAATTCCTTAACTTCTGACGTAGGTATTTTTACTAATGGCATCCTCCACAACCAAGTACTTAAATTACTCAATTCATAGCAGTTGATAACCTCTAGTATCTTGTATAAAGTAGTATGTATTATGTATGTAAAATCTCTGAAATATACTAAATACTGAATACAAAATACTTAATACTAAACTAATGTACTTTCCCCCACTCAACCCTCACTCCTTCTTTCGCATAAGGCTCTAAAGCCTGCTCGACAACTTTTTTAATTTCAGCCAGCCTTTCCTCATCTTTAGCCTCAGCCCTCATCGTCAATTGAGGCTGGGTATTTGAAGCCCGAATTACTGCCCAACCATCCGACCATTCGAGCCTTACACCGTCTATGGTGAGTAAATTGGGATGATCAGGGATATCGGGGGAAGAAAAATGTTTTTTCAGCTCTTCAATAATCGCAAACTTGCGCGTATCCAGCGCAAAGATTCTCGTAAGAGGCGCAGAAACGTATTTCGGCAGGGAATCAACTAATTGCTCCACAGTTTTCCCGCTTTCGGCTACATATTCCAAGAATCTGCAGGCTGCATAAATGGCATCGTCAAAACCATACCACCTGTCGGCAAAAAATATATGGCCGGATATTTCGCCCGCAAGTTCGGCTTTTTCGCTTCTTAAAGCTTCTTCTATATAAGAATGCCCTACTCTGATTAATTTCACCTTTCCGCCATGTGCCGCAACATCATCTGTGGCACTTTTGCTGCATTGCAGCTCAAAAAGTATTAGCGAGCCCGGCTTATCGGAAAGAATCTTTCTGGCACACAAAGCCGTAATCTGGTCTCCCCAAATAATATTCCCGCGATTGTCGACTACCCCGAGCCTGTCGGCATCACCATCGAAAACCAGGCCGCAATCATACTTGCCCTCTTTAATCCTCTCAACAATCTGTGGATAAGCCCTCGGATCCTGCGGGTTTGGAGGATGGTTTGGCTGCGCAAAGTCGATGTCACAAAAAAGCTCATTAACCTCTGCTCCAATGGCCTCAATTACTTTTGGCGCATACGGCCCACCTGTCGAGTTACCGCAATCTACAATGACTCTTAGCTTGTGTGAGAGTTTAATTTTCGCAGATATATCGTTCTTATATTCTTCAAATATTTCCCTTTGACTTCCCTCCCCTTTACCATTCTCGAAATCTTCTTCTATCATCAATCGCTTCAATTTCTGTATCTCTTCCCCGAAAAGAGCCCCTCCGCCTGAAGCAGGCTTAAATCCGTTAAACTCCGGTGGATTATGAGAGGCAGTAATCGCAAGCCCGCCGTCAATTTTGTAGAATTTTCTTGCCCAATACATCATTGGGCTTGTCACAAGTCCAATCTTTATAACATCAAGCCCGGTTGAGAGTAAGCCCTTTACAGATTGCTCCCAGTAAGACTCGCTGCTTTTTCTGGCATCATAGCCCACAAGCGCCGATTTGACGCCTTTTCGAACCAGATATGTACCAAACGCTTGTCCGAAGCAATACGCGAACTTTTCATCTAAATCTTCACCGACTATACCGCGAATATCGTAATCTCTGAAAATTGCTTCGTTTACCTGCATAAGTAACTAATTTAAAATTTATAATTTGAAATTTTAAATGAAATCAAAATGTTTAAATAATTTAATTATTAAAAATTTATTAAAAATTAAGAATTTAAAATTGAAAATTCAAACCCTCACTCCACTTTCTCCGCCTTCAGCGCCTCGGCAGCGTCCTCCGGCGCCAAAATATTAACGGACAAGCCCGTTCCGAGTTCAAACCCAGCTCGATGCACCAGCCGCGGCACAATCCGCAAATACCAGTCGCGGCCGTGATAAATGTAAAAATTGTAACCGGGCCCGTGTTTAAAAGTGACAACGGGAACACCCGGGTGATCATGAGATCTTGAGGCTAAGTGCGAGAGGAGCCTACGCAGGCTCTTTTGCAAAACCTGCGCCAAATCCACCAGATCATCATCGGGCAGGTCACCAAAAAGTTCGTTTCGTCTCTTTGGCGCAATCCAGACTTCAAACGGCCATTGGCTGAAATTCGGACAAAATGTTACAAAACGGTTATTCTCCTCGACTACATTAACGACAGCCTCAAACTTGAGCGTGTCCAGATTTATCTGTTTTGGCACCACCACAAGCTGCGAATGGGGATGGTTTAGTGAAGCTCCAGCAACCTCGCCTACGTTGTTGAAAATAATCACCTGACCATTTGGCAAGTTGGCATTAAACCTGTCCCTGTAAGCCTTCAGGATCAGCCCGACATGAGATAAGGGTAATTGGTCGAAATCTTTCGCGTCATCCGGTGAATGAATAATTACCTCGTGGAAGTCCGTTATCGGATATTTATTCTTGATTACCCGGACCTGCCAGCCCCGCTCGTTGGGTGCGCCGGCACCGATTCTGTAAATTTCTTCCCCCGGCAGTTTCTCAAATCCCGGACAGAAAACACATATTTTATTGACGTTAACACCTGTGGGCGCCTCCCGCGGCCGCCTTGATCTTGTTTCCGCAAAAATTACCCACCTGTTTGAGGTTATATCTGGAACGTATTTAGCCATAGTCAAACGCCAAGTCAAACTTGGCTGTCGAGTTTGACTCGACGTGGCAAACCGAGTCCGACTCGGGCCACAAGACCAGTTTAGCACAACCTAGTTTCTCAGATAATCTTCTAAACCTTCTTCGGCACTTCAGCAAAGGCCAGGCCTTAGCTTGGGCGTCTCCTTAGCAAAGACCTGGCCTTTGCTAAGCTACCTACCCCAAACCACCGTCTACCAAATAGATCAAAATATATCAAATCCGTTAAACTACAGGCTACATAAAATTAAAAATTAAAAATTAAAAAATTAAAAAATTAAAAATTTATACAACATTGAGTAACTTTATTACTGGGGGTTTTAACAAATTTAATCTGAATTACGAAGCTAATTTACAAAACATCATTAAAACTTCCTATAGTCTCAATATGTCAATTTTGCCAATCCTGTCTGCAATTTTTAGATGGATTTAATTACTAGAGGATAAAAACTGCTTTTTTATAAATTGTCCCAACACCAGCACAAAAAATGCCGGCAAAACCCGCATTCGCCAGATTCTTGCCGGTTCCAAAATAAGACGCCACAACCACTCCATCCCCCATACCTGCCAAAGCTTTGGGGCCCTTCTTTTTACATCCGCCAGATAATCAAAGGCTCCGCCTACCCCGATAAATACACCAACATCCAGACTTTTCATCCTTTGAACCCATTTCTCCTGTTTACCCATGCCATAAGCTACAAAAAGTATGTCAACTCGTCCAAACCTGTTAAGTTGCGACTTTAGCCTCAAATCATAACCTATAGCGGGGTCGCCAGCCTCGGCAAAAACCACCTTCAAGTTCGGATTCAAAGATTTTTGGCGCTTTGCTAGGGTCTTTGCTACATGGGTAAAACCACCCAAAAAGCCTATTCTAATAGGCTTTTTGGCACATCTTGCGCACAGCTTTTCAACAAGATCAACACCTGTTATCCGATCATGCGCCCTGCCACCCAGAATTAGCTTCGAAAATACTACCCACTTACCATCCGCCAGGGCAAGATCAGCCCCCGCTAAAATCCTGGCAAATTCCCGGTTTCTTCTGGCCATCATCACAAACTCACTGTTAACTGTAACCACATAACTCCCGCGATTTTTACGCTCGGCCAGCTTCAAAATGCCCGAAATTGCCTCATCAAAGGTAAAATCATCCACCGCTACCCCCAAAATGTCAATTCTACCACTCATTCTATTTTCGAAAACTTCGTAACAATACCTATTATATAGAAATTCCGGCCGCCTAAGGTCCAATAATCGCCTTGCTAAATTTTAGACTCTGTTTTGAATCTAAACTGAAACCAGAACTCAATAACTTTCCCGCCTGATGATTATATTCTACTTCAAAACTCTTTTTCAAACATTTTTCAACATGAAACGATAGAATATGAGAGAATCTTGAGGCTAAATCACAAATTTAAACACAAATGTTGATATTAAAATCATACCTTATATTATATTAAGATACATATTGATACAAGAATAGTAAGAACTTAAAGTGAATCAACCATTTTACCAAAATCATAGCCTCAGCTATTTCTAAAATAGAGCTCAATTGGCAAAAGGCTTCAGCCTGAAAGGCATTCTGCCTGAAGGCCAGACCTTGAACAGGATTATCCTAGAAAAAAGGTCTGGACTTAGACGGACACTGAAAAAACATACTAAATTAGCTACACCAAACCCCTCAAAGAGGCCAGGAAAGCCGAAAACAGAACTTATTGGAATCTTTTATTAAGATAAACTTGATAATGAAGAATCCCATGGACCTATTTCAAAATCTGTAATTCATTAGATTTCTGAAAACCTACTAGCTTTCGCACTCAATGGGAAAGATTGCTGCAACAAACGAACTTTTTGTCATTTTTAGTCCGTCATCCTGAATTCATTTCAGGATCTTTAGATTCCGAAACAAGTTCGGAATGACATAAAACAATAGGGTTTTGTGCAAGCTCAATTCATAGGACCCCGACCTGAAAAAATCCTATTGCTGCAACCTTTTCAGACATCAGGTTTCGGTTGGCAGAAACACTCTCGCACCTGCCAGCGTTTTACCCCTTTTTGAAGCTAAATGAAGCTAATTTTAGCGAAAATTGACAAAAATTCGGCCCGAATTTTGCAATTTTAGGATAATTTACCCGAAAAAATTTTCACTAAAATCTGCACTCGCCCCGACCTCAAAATTCAGCTACCCCACTACTCTCAAACTGGATCAAATCAAAGCTAAATATAAACTCTTTTCACCCTCTTGAGGTATTCTGAACTGGTTTCAAAACACAGCACGTTAGTCATTCTCAGCTTGACTGAGAATCAGATCCTCACTTTCGTGAGGATGACACGGGGGTTTTGAAACGGGTCTTCTGTATGTGTTTGACAAAACCTTCAGACTGGACGCTACATGTTAAAGTATCAGCGAATTAGTTTACATCCCACTCAGATTGTTGGCAAAGGAAAATCACCCAAAAAGCAGTTAAGATTAGCTCCTAAGAAAGGAGATATCAAT
>Ga0209541_10003326_pt1 | contig 29612 bp, 25 predicted proteins | sample RifCSPlowO2_01_FD_184027 | JGI IMG/M metagenome (GOLD analysis project Ga0209541, IMG submission 184027) | Groundwater microbial communities from Rifle, Colorado - Rifle CSP2_plank lowO2_0.1 (SPAdes) (version 2) | ecosystem: Environmental > Aquatic > Deep subsurface > Groundwater | place... | reverse complement strand
ATGTAATATGAATAAAGATATTCTAGCTAAAGCTGAAAAGATAATTAACCTCTTTGGGCTACAAGTATATAAAGATTTTAATAAAAACACTATAGAGGCCAATAATTCTATAATCGGGAAAATATTAAATGAGTTTGGCCTACCATTTGGAAAAAAGTCTAAAACATTAAAATTAACAGATAAATTTTTTAAGCTAAATAATGAAGCAATAGAAGGATTTTTAGCAGGTTTTTTTGATGGAGATGGAAGTTTTGGAAAAAAAACAAAGCATATTAGAATAGGAACTGGAAGTAAAGAACTAGCTTTTCAAATGCAGACTATCCTGCTTAGAATAGGTTTATTATCTAAGATATTAACGATAGATAAAAATGAGACCAGAACTATTAAAGGGAAGATAGCAAAATTTACAGGAGATTTTTACTCTATAGAGATATATAGAAGAAAGGATGTTAAAAAATTTCTCAATTTCAAAGAATTAATAAAAGTAAAAGAGAAAATAAAATATAAATTTACAAAAAATAACCACCCAAATATATTTTGGGTAAATATTAAATCAATTCAACCAATAAATGAAGAGGAAACTTATAACTTAGAAATTGAAGATAATAATACATTTATAGCAGATAACTTAATAGTTCATAATTCTGGAAGAACTGCAAGATTAATGAAAGGAAAAATTGCAATTCTAATCACAAAAGATACAAGAGATGAATCCCACCATTATGCGGCAATTGCAAGAGAAAAAAAGATGCATCGTACAATAGAAACAGTAAATAAAGAATTGTCTATTAAAAACGCGGGTTTAAGCAAATTCCTATAATTCTTAAATAAGAAACAAAATTCTAAAAGATTTCAAATAAAATTAGGCAGCTTTTTTAATTGAATTTCCATCGTCTTCGCCTCTATTAATTCTTATGATATTATCGCCTCGAGTCTTAACATCAGTATATACTTCTCTAAATCCTTCAGGAATTGTTTCATAATCTGAAAGTCTCTCTGCGCCAATTTTTTCACGCATTTTCTTAGTAGCTTCCTTTACCATACGTTTCTGAACAATTCTACTCAAACCTTGATCAGCAATAGTGAAACCAGGAACATAGCTTAAAATTCCTTCAAAAATATTTTGAAGACTGTCTATATAATTACCTGTCCTTGCAGCATAAATCAAACTATAAGCCTTTTCAGGAATTTGTGCAAGCAAGTGTAAAAACTTGCCTCCAAGAGAACCTACAATATCTCCAGTAGCAAGCCATGCATCTGCTGTATATCCAACTGCATGCCCAGCAACACTAAGTTTATGTGTTAACCCTCCAAGATATTTCCCATATTTATCAAAAGTCTCTCCGACAGCATATTCAAGATCATGCTTATAATCAGGATGAGCTTCAATCGCTCTTGCAATCTCAGGATCATATTCTCTAACTGCTTTTTCTAATCCACTTTTAGTTTCAGGCATACGATTAACCAAATCTCTTATGCTTTTCATTAGCACACCTTCCCAAATAATTTACTAAAACTCAAAGAACCTATAAGACTACCATTTTCAGTAACTGGAATTGAATAAGTTCCTTTAGAAACCATTTTTTGATAAGCCTCTTCGCAAGTAGATGAAACTTCGACAGTTTCAATAGGTTTAGTCATTATATCTCTAGCCTTTAAAGTAGAACTGTTCTTCTCTTCTGCAACAACTCTATTATTAATATCTACCGTAGATATAATTCCAACAGGATTATTTTTTTCATTTACAACTATCAGATGTCTTGTGCGAGTGTCTCTTAAAATCCGAGAAACATCTAAAACACTAGCATCATCGTTACAAAAAACAACATCTTGAAGTAAATTTTTATTTATCATTTGAATATCTTAAATTTAGGAATCTCCATGCTTTTTGAATTTATCTATTAATCGTTTTCCTCCACTAATGGCAGTTTTAGAGGCTTTCCCAATACCACGTAAAGGAAGAGTAATAGGTGCAGCTAAAACTTTAGTAATGGGGCTACGAACAACACTTGGTAAAAAAAGTTTACTGCCAGCATATCCTATTAAAGCAACAGCAAGACCAAGAGCTGCAGGATTAGTTGCAAAGTCAACCCAGTTTTTATCTGAATATTTTCGAATAGGAATCTCTTGACGTAATCCCTCATAAGTATTATCTACACCTTCTCTAAAACCACTTACTTTAGTTCCAGTATCTTCCACACGAGATCTTGAAAAGTCTTTTTCATGTCTCTGCGCCAAAAAAATATCTTCTACACTATATCCTTCCCTCACCTGGCTTATAATCTCAGGGAAAAGTTCATTAAATCTTTGATTTTGCCCTTCACTTTCAATTTTTACTTTCTCAAGATATTGGCAAAATTCTCGAATAGTATGTTCATTCTTTTCAGAAGCATCATAGAATTCACGAGCTTGCTTATAAAATTCCTTCATTCTCCCAGACTTCTCAAGAGCCACCTCTACAATTTGAGAATCGCTTAGACCTTTGTAGTCTGAGTTGCCTAAAGCTCTTTGTGCTTTTCCAAAAGCAATGATAATTCTAGAGTCAACTGCATCTTTAAAGCTTTGAGGTTTAACATCATTTCCAATTTCAAACAAATTTTTAACAACTCCTTCAACCTGTAGCTTCAAACGCTCAGCTTCCCTCACAAGAGTCTCATTCTCAGCATATGTTCTAACAAGATCACCCACAAGTTCTTTTCTGGCAGTTAAGTAACCTTCAAGAGCATTTCCAGCCTCTACATTCATTTCACGAGCAGAATCTACTATAGATATAGCTTCATCTAAACTCTTAGCACCCCTCATCCCTTCAGGACCTCCTAAAACAATATCTTTAACAGTACCTGTTGCATGACGAGCATTATACAAAGATTCCCTAAGATGTGGAAGAAAATCAACCTTGCTAAGCCCATAAGTAGCCAAAGCACCAACTACTCCTGTAGCAACAAGATCATCAACATAATTAGTATTAGACAAATACTTGTGTTTTTCCCTTTTTGAACTATCTCTCTCAATACCCATAAAAAAACTACAAAATCTCCCTATTTAAACCTTTCTAGTGTAACCCCTTCTTAGTCACAACTACTTTAAATAAAGAATATATATTTATCACAAAACCCTATGGATTTTATACGCCTCCCTAAAATAAAGGGTTTACTTGTGGTTTTGTGATTACCGTTGTAAATCTACAGAATTACAACAAAGATTAATAAAAACTAAAATCTAACTTAAATTAAATAAAATGACTTTCTTCAACATCTTCTCAAACAAAAAAATAAAAGAAAGAGAAAGAGCAAAAATAATAGTAGATCATCGTGAAAAAAATTCATTAGTCATAAGCGAACTAATGAAAAGAGGACACATTTTAGAATTTGCACAATTACCTGTAGCAGATTACATAGTAAGAGACATTGCAATAGAAAGAAAAACAATATCAGACTTCAAAAGTTCCCTAATTAGTAAAAGAATGGTAAACCAGTTAAACGAATTAAAACAATATCCAAAACATTTATTTATTTTAGAAGGCTTAGAATCAAGAGACCTATACAAAGGAAATATTCATGAAAATGCAATTAGAGGATTTCTTCTAACTATAGCTCTGGAGTTTAAGACGCCGATAATATACTCTTTAAATGAAGAAGACACTGCAAAATACATAAGCATCCTTGCAAACAGAAAAAAGGGAAAGGAAGAATCAATAAGAGCTTCTAAAAATATGCTCTCTGAAAAAGAGCAACTACAATTCATCCTTGAAGGCTTCCCTGATATAGGCCCAGTTACTATAAAAGAAATCATGGTAAAATTTGAAAATTTGAAAGACTTAATATCGTCTCCTAAAGAAAAACTAGAAGAAGTAATAGGAAAAAAAGCAGAAAAAATATATAATTTGATTAACTATAAATTTAATTAATCACTTCAACACGAAACGCCTTTATTCTCAAATCTTCTGGAAATCGTTCAACAATTCCATAAACAACGACATCCAACCCGACATAATTCTCAGAACACTCACAAAAAACAGGAACCTCATCAATAACCAGCAACTTCCCAGTCCCAAATTTTCTTTCTTCATCTACAATTCCCGAAATTTCAACACTCTGACCAACAACCAATCCATCAAGACTTTCAACATAAACCGGTTTTCTAAGTAAAATGGCCATTAACAAACTCAGCCCTAAAATAGTAATAACAAAAGCAATTTTACGCATATAACTCATTATATAAATAAGAATAACATTTAAATCTTAAACTCTTGGGTTTAATGAGTTAAAGTTTTCTTACCAAAATCTTTAAATTAACCTTTCCATAAGCATAAACATGAATTCAGAAGAAAAATTAGAATTAATAACTAGAAATATTGAAGAAATAATTGGTCTTGAAGAACTCAAAAAACTAATAGAATCTGGAGAAAAACTGAAACACTACATAGGATTTGAAATTTCTGGAAAACCCCATCTAGGCCATGGATTAGTTTGCATGTCAAAAGTAAAAGATTTCAAGGATGCAGGAATAGATGTTTCAATATTTTTAGCAGATTGGCATACGTGGATAAATAATAAGTTAGGAGGAAACATGAAAGTTATCCAAAAAGTAGGAGTTCCATTTTTCAGAGAAGCCTTGATTGCTGCATATAAGTGTGTAGGAGGAAACTCTAAAGATTTAAAATTTATATTAGGAAGTGAATTATACCATAATAATGACAAATATTGGGAAACCGTTATTGATGTTTCAAAAAATATAAATCTTGCAAGAATTCAGAGAAGCATAACTATTGCTGGAAGAAAAGAAGGAGAAGCAGTAAATTTTGCGTTAATGATATACCCTGTAATGCAAGTAGCAGATATTTTCTCTCAAAAAATTAATTTTGCCCATGCAGGAAACGATCAAAGAAAAGCTCAAGTCATAGCAAGAGAAGTTGCACTTCAACTAAAAGAACCCTTAAAAAATAAAAAAGGAGATTCAATAAAACCAATAGCAGTTCACGGGCACCTAATACTAGGGTTGCAAAAACCATCTATATGGCCAGTTCCCAAAGAAAAATTGCAAGATTTATGGAGCCAGATGAAAATGTCTAAATCAATCCCAACATCTGCTATATATATGACTGATTCAAAAGAAGAAGTAAAAAAGAAAATTAATGAAGCATTTTGTCCAGAAGGAGAAATTGAATTTAATCCATTAATAGATTGGGCGAAACACATTATATTTATCAATAAGACTTCTAAATTAGAAATAAAGAGGCCAGAAAAATTTGGAGGAGATAAAACATATAAATCTTTTAAAGAGCTAGAAAAAGATTTTACAGAAAAGAAATTGCACCCTATGGACTTAAAGTCTGCAATGGGAGACAAGATTAATGAAATCCTCCTGCCTGCACGAAAACATTTTGCTCAGCCAAAGATAGAAAAGATAAAAGAAGAGATGGATAAACTTTTAATTACGAGATAAACCCACTAATTAAACAATCAATCTATGAAATGGGAGAAATTATAAAGTCAAAACACAGTAATCTCAAATAAAGAAATGGTGAAAATGAGGATTTTTTTCATGATAGCATTAATTCTAATTGGATTAGCTTTCATAGTAATGGCTACAAGTGAGGGAATGAGGATAATCTCTCCTTCTTCAGGGAGTAATTACTCTTCCGCTTCTGGAATTTTATTCAGTGTATCTTATATAAATGAAACAGATATCACATCTCCTTCAAATGCAACATTCTATCTAAATATAAGTGGCACATGGACTATAATCGGAAACGCATCCACACCATGTGAGGTCAATAACTGCAATATTACAATAACAAACACAACAATTCCCGATGGAGTTTACTCAGTCAATGTGACTCTTTATAATGAAACTAATTCAGTTTCAATAAACTCACCATTAAATTTAAGCACATTAGTTTACTTTGATGGAACACCTCCTAGAGTATTAGACGCGAATATTTCTAGTCCAGTAGCTGGAAATAATTACTCAGGAAACCTCATACTTAACACTTCAGCAATAGACTTAACACTCCTAATTAGTTCAGTAATCTTTAACATAACAGATAGTTCAGACACTCAAAATGCAAGCATATCTGGAACGCAAGAAGGAAGCACATCTCGTTATACAGCTACGATTAATACAGCACACTATCCTGATGGATATTATAATATTACTATATATGCAAATGATACTGTAAACAACTTAAATAATACTGCTCGTGTTGCAAGAATGATTTTTGATAATACTGCGCCAACAATAACCCATAGTTGTGATGATTATACTGTCCAAGAAGATGATACAATTACTTGTACATGTAGTGCAACAGATACACCTGCAGACGTTAATAATTCTTATGGTTCAAGTGGAGTAATATTTACAGCTAGCCCTTCAACTTCGAGTACTGGAAACAACAAACAGACAACATGCACTTCCCAAGACCTTGCAGGAAATCTGGGAACTTCTACATTATACTACAATGTAACTTCCTCCAACAGTAGCTCTTCATCTAGTTCATCTAGTTCATCTAGTTCATCTTCAGGAGGCACATCTAGCTCAACAACTTCAAACAGCACAACCTCAAACAGCACAACATCTGAAAATGCAACTAGCGGGGAAGGAAACACATTACAAGGAAATCAAGGAAACTTAGCCACACCTCAAGCAATTAAAAAAAGAAATACCTGGATCGCAGGAGGAATTATCTTAGCAATTGGATTGACAATTACTCTCTTTTTTATTATCAAAAAAAGAAAAAAGTTTAAATAGTAACTTTGTTAATACAATCCATGCAAAAAAAGAGTTTGATGATTTTAGGATTTGTCATTACTATTACTTTATTAGCTTGGTTAGTCATGGCAGTCTCCCCATCAGACACTTTAAGAGTCGTCTCACCAACTTCAGGAACTAATGTTCTATGGCTCAACGGAACATTGATATTTAACGCAACTTTCATGAATGGAACTTTAGGTCTTGGCTCAGGACTTTCAGAAACTCCTTTGTTCAATGTTACTTATTTATTCAATATCAGTGGAGTATGGACTTCTATAGCAAATCTTACTAATGGTTGCGAACAAATAGGCACTACAGGCACGTTTGCATGTGCATTAAATGTGACAAACCTTACAGTTGCTGAAGGAAATTATACTCTCACAGTCAATATCACAAATGGCACTGATGGCGGTTCAGGAGTTAATTCAATAATAGCAAACTTCTCAGGAAATATGAGCTCTTCAATTGTTATTGACCATACTGCTCCTATTGTCGGAACATCAAACGTTTCGTCCCCATTTGCCACAGGCGCAAATATCTCCAGTGCTGCAAACGGAAACTTTACATTCAATGTCAGCGTTGGCGATGCAGTTCTTGGAGTTCAAGCAGTGCTCATTAATATGACTAACGCGTCGAGCGATATGGTGTTTAATGGTACTCTCATTCAAGAAGGCACAACAAACAGATACATAACTTCAGTAAATACAACAAGATTTGCAGACGGATACTTTAACATTACTATTCTTGCAAATGACAGTTTGGGTAATCTAAATAATTCAGCTAGATTTTTAAGAATGATTGTAGACAACACGAGACCAATTGTTGCAACAGGGAACGTATCTGCACCATTTGTTGCTGGAGGCAATTTATCTGGGAATTATATTTTTAATGTCAGTGTTGGCGATGCGCTTGCAGGAGTACAGTCAGTAATTATCAATATGACTAATAGTACAAATGATATGGTTCTTAATTTAACTCTGGTTTTAGAAGGAACTAATAGATATATCACTTCTATAAATACTTCAAGATTTGCAGACGGATATTACAATATTACTGTCAGAACAAATGATACTGCAGGCAATAGAAATGACACAACAATAATTCAAAGAATAATAATAGACAATACTGTCCCTTCAACAAGTTTATCGTGTACACCAAACCCTGTCATACAAAGTGAAACAATAACATGTGCTTGCAGCGCAACTGACACAACCGCAGGACTCAATACTTCTTTCGGTACAAATGGTGTAAGCACAACGGCCAATCCAAGCACCGCTCAGACAGGCCCTAGTTTTTCAGTTTCATGCACTTCGCAAGACAGGTCAGGTAATCAACAAACAGTTAGCACAACTTATTCAGTCACATCAGAAGGTTCCGGAGGCAGTTCAAGTTCATCTAGTGGTGGCGGAAACTCTTTAAGCCCTCCATCAAGTGGGTCCACCACAACACCATCAACATCATCTTCAACAGGATCAGAAGATGCAAATGATGAATCAGGACAATCCCAAGGGGCTACTAGTGAAGAACCAGCAAGCACTCCTCCAACATCAAAATTTGGAATAGGAGCAATACTCCTTATAGTTGTAGCAACAATAATAATTGTTATAATTGTAGTAATGATAAAAAGAAAAAAATAATCATCTAGTCTTAAATTCTAAAACATCTCTATCTTTTAGCACATGGCGTAATCCAACACGTTGATTAATAAACTTCCCACTTGGTCCTGTTAGTCTAGTTTCAGTAATCTTAATCGAAAAACCTTTATAGATGGTCTCTGCAGCATCAAATACAGTACTTTCAGCAGGTAAAACAATTGGTTGAGCAGAAGGAATTTTTCCAGGTTCCTTTGTAAATATCCTAATAATATTCATTGCTTCGAATATTTTCTGCTTTATTTTAACAATACCTTCTCCAGTTAAAGCAGAAACTAAAACAAAATCCAGTCTCTTAGACTTCAAATTAGATTCAAGTTTCCTTAGCGAATAATTATCGAGTAAATCAGTTTTATTGATAACTAATAAACGTTTTCCAAGACTCCTATCAAGAACAGATTCAAAGGAAGAAATATCTTCAACTTTTTCAAGTATAACTAACACAAAATTAGCAGTATGTAAAAGACTATTATCAAATTCCTTGCTCAAAACAGGAGGCAGATCTACAATTTGAGCATAAACTCCCTCATAATTTAATGCACCTATATTTGGCCCTTTAGTAGTAAATGGAGAAGAAGAAGTAATTGGAGAAGCATTAGTTAATTTAGCAAGAATAGAAGATTTACCAGAATTTGTTAATCCCACAAGAATAACTTGAAATCCTTCTTTGCGTATTCCTTTCTTACCTTTTCCTACAGATGCATTCTTCTCAGATTTTTCAAGAAACTTTTTTAAACGAGTTTTTAATTCAGAAAGTAAATTTTCAGAACTCTTATGTTTTGGTGCAGCACGAATCAGTTCTCTCAAACAAGAAATTTTCTCTTCAAGAGTTTGCGCAGCTAAATACTTCTTTTCAGCATTAAAATATTCATATCCTGCATTTATTGGCATTAAAATAGTTATATAAAAAGGTTTAAAAATGGTTCTTTTAAACTAATCCAATGGAATTCGGACTTAAAACCAAGGATTTACCTTCACCATATGGAATACATTTAGGTAATCCAGTAGCATATACAATACAATCTGGAAGAACAATAACGGGAATCTTACGCAAATTTGAAGATGCAAACAAACTTTGGTTAGAAATCTGCCCATCCCTACAATATAATCCAGATGGAACACCTTATATTAGTAGAGAAACACCTTCAATAGTTACAGAACTAACTGGAATAATGTCCCCATTAGGAAGAACACTTGAAAAACTAGTCGAAGAAATAACTATTGAAATTGAAAAAAATAAAGCAAATAGTTCATCTTCTTAAAAAAGAAAAAGACATATAAAAGCATTATTCTAATTACAAAGATGAAATTTCAGAAAAGAAAACTAAAGAATGGGATAACTGTCCTTTATGAAGAAAGAGATCTTCCGATTGTATGTTATAGTCTTTCAAATCCCTTCGGGGGTTCTCACGAAACCTCAGATGTGAAAGGAGTAGCGCACCTATTTGAACATCTACTTTTCACAGGCACAAAAACAAGAACCCATGAAGACATCTCTGGAGAAATTGAAAAAAGAGGAGGACTTCTTAATGCATTTACTGCTCAAGATGTAACTTCTTATTGGTTTAAACTTCCCTCAGAGCATTTAGATGCAGGAATGGACATCATCCATGATATCTTAAAAAATCCGACATTTGATCCAGAAAAATTAGAAAAGGAAAAGAAAGTAGTACTAGAAGAAATAAAAGTTTATCATGACGATCCTGAAAGAAGAGCTTATGAGTTACTTGAATCAGCATTATATGAAAAACCATTTGGAGAAGGAATTCTCGGTTCAGCAGAAACGGTAAAATCTCTCTCAAGAGAGAAAATAATCCAAATCTTCAAAGAAAATTATTCTCCTGAAAATTTTATAGTAACCATAGTTGGAAAAGCAGATATCGAAAGAGTATGCTCACGTTTAGAAAAAGAATTTTTACCCTCAAACAAAAAATATCATTCTCTTCCAATTAAACAAAAAAATCAAGAGATTATTGAAGAAAGAGAAGGAATAGACCAAACCCAATTAGTTATGGGTATGCACACTCCCCAAGAAGAAGAAAAACAAAAAGCTCTTGAAATATTAAATACTTATTTAGCTGGAGGAATGTCTTCAAAACTATTCTTAGAAATACGAGAGAAAAAAGGACTTGCATATACTGTAAGAGGTCGTATAGAAAGAGAGAAAAATTACAGTTATTACAGCATTTACGCAGGAACAACAAAAGAAGCAATACAAGAAGTAAAGTCAATAATAATTCAAGGTTTCAGAGATATAGAAAAAATGACTGAAAAAGATTTAAAAGAAACCAAACAACGTTTAATAGGAATTAGAAGAATCGCGACAGAAGAAAGCATAAATGCGATGAACCACTTAATCTTTGAAGAAATCTCGACAGGTAAAGCAGAAGATTATTATAAATATGAAGAAAAAATAAATTCTATTAATTTAAATGAAGTAAAGAGTTTAGCCAAAGAACTAATAAAAAATTACAGCATGGCCATTGTTAGCCCAAAATAAATTAAAAATTATCTAAAATAATAACTCAAAAATCCATTTCCTTTCGAAACATCAACAATAACTCCTCCTGTAATCCCTCCACTACCTTCAGAAAAGCTCCCTTCAGAACCCGAACCACTACTTTCTCCTTCAGAAAAGCTCCCTTCAGAACCCGAACCACTACTTTCTTCTTGAGTCTCCGAACTTGGATCTGGCTCAGAAGACCCAGAATTATCAAAACCATAATCTCCTGTGCCAAATGGGATACATCCTTTTTTTGAACTGTCCCATTCATATCCTTCATCACAACTACTTCCATCAGGATTAAACCCATCGTCTCCCTTTATACATCCTTGCCAAGGATTACAATAATTAGGCGATGGTCCACAATCTAAATTTGAGCAATCATATTTTGCAGTATTATCTTCATAATTCGCATCTCCAGGTCTTGGAGGAGATTCATAATTGTTTTCAAACCCCTCGCCATTAAACTTTTCCCTACATTCCTCAGGACTCAACCCCTGGCACTCTAAAAGCACGTTAAACTCTCCCCTATCATCAAATTCTCTTCTTTCTTCAAATCTCTGCCCTTCTCTACAGACACAATTTCCTCCTGAAAAGTCCCATGCTTTCCCTTCTGCTTTGCATTGATTAGCACACTGAGTCTGTTTTTCATTATTTTCCGTAAATCTTCTTTCAAAATCTCCCCTAAATTCTCCAACGCCACTAACAGCTCCATCATAACATTTCAATCTTTCCTCTGAATTTTGAATCTCTCTGCAATTCCCTCCAAATCCCCTTGAAGGTCCTTTCCTGTCACCAGTATCTCTCATAATCTCTTCACACTTTTTATGGTCATTTCTATTTTCTCCAGTAAGACCAGCATCTATGCATTCTTGAGGTGCATTCTCCTTAAACATTAATTTCCCACACTCTCTAGGGTCTTTTAATCCTGCGCTGACACATTCTTCAGGAGCATTCAATTCAAACATTATTTTTTCACAAATCTCTCTCGCTTCCCTTTCATTTTGTATATTTCTCGAAATTAATTCATCTCTGCACTCTTCAGGAGCATTAGTTTCAATCATAATCTTCATGCATTTCTTAGGACTTGTAGCTCCTGCATCCCTGCACTCTCGAGGCATATGCAAATCAAATTGTGCCTTAGAAATATCTCCTTCCAGGCTTTCAAATATATCTTGTAAATGGTCTGGTAGTTCAGGCATTTCTAAACCATCAAGAGCCTCACATGCATCCTCATCCCCATCAACTTCACAGGCAGTAGCTAACGGAGCTGCAACAGAACAGGCATTTGCAAATTCAGGATAAGGAATCTCCTCGCATCTGCACTGTTGTCCAGCAGTTTCAAAGCATTGAGACATTATTCCTCCAAATTTCCTTGCTTCATCTCTTTGTTCACTCGTCAAATCCTTATCTAATTTTTTTTGCCAATTTGGAGAATCATCTCCTGTACTACAAACTCGTGCATACTCGTTTGGGTCAAGCCCTGAAAGCTGTTTGCACAAATCTCGTATCTTTCCAGCAATTTCAACAGCAGTAACTATTTTCCTCTCCCTATCTACAATGTCATCAACAAATTCCTTTCTGTCCTCCTCTGGAATCTCATTTTCAATTCCCCTAATAGCATTTCTTACTGCTGATGCGCTTCTTCTTGCTTCATCTCTTTTTTCAGGGTCAATTTCCCTTTCAAGCATATCAGCATATTCCCTATACTTCTCAAGAGCTTTTCTAGCCGAATCTACATCTCCCTCTTTAATCATTTCTCTTAATTCCGCAATTTTTTTCTCCCTGTTATCCGAATCACTTCTAAATTTGCTTAATATAGAATCTTCAACAAAATAAAAACCACTATCTGGAGTTATTCCGGCTCCTCTCTCAAGTTGGGCATCTCCAAACTCATCGGAAATCTCACCATCAACACCAATACTTTCATCAATATTATTTAAATCCCTGTCAAAAATTTCTTCATCGCCAATATGCCCTTCCTCATGATCTGCCAAAACAAATCCAGACAATCCAATCAACAAAATAAAACACCCTATTAAAAACATCACTCTTCTTTTCATCAGCAACAAAAGAATAAAAACTATTTAAATATAACTAAAATACCAGTATCTCCGCTTATGTAAGCCAGCTTTGATGGCTCTGCCTAATCATAAGTATCAAATAGAGAAGTGTCGCTTCCCCCTAAAGACCACAATTTCGTTATGAAGATTTTCATTTTTTATCTCCCTCGCTATCTTCTTTATATCGTATAAATTTAATTTTTAATGTATAAACCTCAGGGTTTTTATCATCTTTTTTTACTTCCAGAACCTCCATTCTCCCTGTAAAATCTGGATCTTCACAATATCCTTTCTCAGTTTCACAATCGATATTAAAACTAACTCTCCCGGAGCAAGAAGAGCTACTGAAAGTATCTATATCTGAGATATCAATCTCTTTTAAATTCAAGATTTTATCTGTTCCTTTGAGGTTCTTTGTCATTTTTCCAACTCCACAAACTCCCTCACAATTGTCTGAATCATTTTCTTGACATTAACTATTTCACCTGACTTTAGCAGTGAAGATATCTCTTTCTCGTTTAAGTCTGAAAGCCTAGACTCTAAGCCATTAATAAAATCAATAAAATCTTTTCTTGTGAATTTCTTTTCAGAATTCTCAGTTATTTTTACTAAAATCAAATCAATAAGATCTTTGTCAACTTTTGCAAGCTTATTCTTTAAAATAAAGTAAATATCATAAATATCTCTTATAGCAACATTCTTTCTTATTACAAGAGCTCTGAATTTTTCTGCAAAATTCTCTGTTAAATCAATTACTTCAATTTCAACGTCTTTTATTAAAATAGGTTCTCCTAATGCATCAATAAACTCATGCTTAATTACCTTCATCTTTGTCGGATTTCTTAATTTCTTCCTAAATGAAATCTCCAATTTAATTGTTTGAACAGAATTATTAATTATAGAATTATATTTTGTTACAATCTCAAGTCCGACGATTCTTGGTTGCATTTTAGAAGTCAGCATTTTCCAACCCTTTCCTAACTCTTTGCTTGTTTCAAATCCTAGTTCATCTAAAATCCCAATTAATTCTCTTCTAAATTTATATAATATAAGTTTTATTGGAATTTTTTGGGTTTAATACCCCACAGCTTGCTGTGGAGTAAAAATTCCAATTAGAAACTTTCGAATCAGAAATCTCCGAATACCGCGGAGCTTGCTCCGATTCGGTAGGAGATTACAGAAAGTTTCTTTATTTGTCTTTTAGACAGCTCTTTTGTATCCTTATTATAAACAAAATCCAAATCCTCACTTAATCTGTAAAATCCCAAATAACACTTATTCAAGCATGTTCCTCCCTTAAAAACCAAATCCTTAATCCGTTTCTCTGAAATTTTATGAAGAATTCTAGTTAAATGATAGTCTTTTTCCAATAAATCCTGAGGAAACTTTGTCTCAGTACTCAATCTTCTTATATCATCTAAATTAATCTTATTTTCCATTTTTTCTCCAATAGTTTAGTTCTTGATTTTTTAATTGTAGTATAATAGGATAATGCATTTTTCTTTTTTAATAAGTCTAATAATTTGTTGCCGTTTGTCAACAAACCAACGAGTTTGATTATTTTAATACTATTATACTTAATTGCATAATCAATTAATCTCACTTTGTCATATTTTGTTTGCTTAATCATATCAATAACCTCGCTCAATCCTCCAAGATATTCAGGGTATTCTAAAACATCAATTATTGTTTTCTCCTTATCTGAATAAGGATACTTTTCTTTTATAATCCCAAATAGCTTATCTTTTTTTATTTTAAAAAATTTAAAGTTGTAATGCAGGATCTTTTTATCAGCAGAATACTTAGTATTAAACACAAATAATTTTGTCGGAATTTGTTCAGTAAATCCATGCAAGTTAAAGGCATTATACAGCCCAATGTAATAATCCTCTTTTAGCAAGTAATCAGCAAGTTGATAATTATCTAATGAAAATTTTTTATCAATTGCTCTTAAAGGAATCACCATATAAACTCCTCTTTTAATTGAAACAATCCTCTTTTTCTTTTGAAGTTTTTCAATCATAAGCTGGATATATTTAATTTTAGTGAATTTCTTAATTATTTTTATCAGTTCTTCCCTCGTAATTATCTCTATCTTTTTATATTCTAAGATGCTCATGATCCTCTCTTGATTAGGACTTAAACCAGCCAATATCCTTGTTTTTTTCATTTTCGTTATCTATACACTTTGTATAGTTATCAAAAACAAGAAAAAGGAGTTTTAAAAGCTTACTGCTTATCTCTTATTGTCCAGATTAGTTTATACTTGTCTATTATTCACTAATCCTCTGAGATTTTCCTAAAAGTTAGACATTATTTAATATTTATAGTAAGTTTAAGTTACTTTAAGTAAATTTTAAGTAATCTAAAAAACTTTCTATTTGGCACAAAAAGTAAAATATTCCATAACAAATAATGCTAAATGCCAATAAGCTTCTAAAAGGAGGTGCCAACATATTTTTTAATATGTCTCGTTCTTGTCATATCAATGCTTCTTGAACTCATCATCTCTCTTGTCATCGGCATCATCGCAGGCACATTCACAGGCCTAACTCCTGGGATACACATAAACCTAATCGCAGTAATTATTACTTCTTCTCTTGTAGGGATATCTAACATCTCGCCCCTTTACATAGTGATTTTCATAACTTCATTAGCAATAACTCACACATTTCTTGATTTCATACCTTCTGTTTTTCTAGGGGCTCCAGATGAAGATACATTTCTTTCAATTCTTCCGGGCCACGAAATGCTAAAAAAGGGCAAAGCCCATGAAGCAATAGTGTTCACATTATATGGCTCCATTACGAGCATATTAATTATTTTAATTTTTACTCCCCTTTTTATTTATTCAATTCCCCTAATCTTTGATTTCACAAAAGCCTTACTGCCATTCATATTAATTTTTTTATCATTATACTTAATATTAAGAGAAAAATCAGTATTTACTGCACTATCAACTTTCCTCCTAGCAGGCCTCTTAGGATATGCAGCGCTTAACTTGCCAGTAAAAGAACCTCTCCTTCCATTACTCACAGGATTATTTGGCTCGTCTGCAATTATAATTAGCTTAAAAAATAAAACTAAACTCCCCCTCCAATCAATTTCTAAGTTAAGACAAATTAAACTACCAAAGAAAGAATTCATAAAAGCAATTGTAGGTTCAATCATTTCTGCACCTTTATGTTCTTTTCTTCCAGGCATCGGAAGCGGCCATGCTGCAGTAATAGGTTCTGAGTTTATCCCTCAAAGTAGAAAGGGATTCATGGTTCTCTTAGGAGCAATAAACACAATTGTAATGGGATTATCCTTTATAACGCTCTATTCAATAGGCAAAACCCGCACAGGTGCAGCTGCTGCAATCTCTAAAATCCTGCCTAATTTATCCATTCAAACTTTATATCTAATTCTTGCAACAATAATAATCTCAGGAATTTTAGCGTTTATAATTGCACTAAAACTCTCCAAATTTTTCTCAAAAAATATTACTAAAATTAACTATTTAGCCCTCTCTTTAGTTATTCTTATAGCACTATTAATTACAACTTTAATTTTCTCAAACTTACTAGGATTAATTGTTTTCATAACAAGCACCTCATTAGGAATTTTCGCAATTAAATCAGGAGTAAGAAGAATTAATTTAATGGGATGTTTAATGATTCCTACAATTTTATTCTATCTTTTTTAGAAAATCAAAAAACCTATCCAAAGCTCAGCTTCATTTGCTTTTCTTTCTCTTTCCCAAAAATACTATCTATATCGCTCTGAACAAGCTCTAAATTCTCAAGTAAATAAGGGCTTACTTTATGGGTTCGAGCAAGATTAAGGGCAGAAGCCATATACTTGATAATACTCCCTTCTGAAATTGTAAATATTATTCTTCCACCACATTTTGTGCACTTTCCTGCGAGAGGAGGTCTTCTATATTTATCATTACAACTAACACATCTGAAAACCTGTTGAGAAAATTTTCTAAGATTTCCCCTAATATCTCTAATAAAATGACGTTCTATAACCAGCCGAGCAACATCACTTGTATCAACAGCTCTTATTTTAGAGCATAAATCCATTTGTTCCTCAACCTTATCATACATTGTCGGAAGAGTTTTATATGCTGAATTTAAAACAGCATTATTAAAATTATCACAATCATGAGTAAATCCTAAATTTGTAAATGGATCTCTACCTTCTTTCAAACGATGAGAAATTTTTTCAATGTGAACCTCTGAAGAATGTTTTCTCTGTTCTGCAAGCTCATAAAGTTCTAAAGGATATTCTCCACAAACAAAATCAAGAATCTGATCATCAACTTCCCCTGCATTTATTTTAATGTTCAAAACAAGAGGTGCATCCTGGGTCCCGCCTCTATGGGATGGCAAAAACTTTCTAGAGAAATTTAATAACATATCCATTAACAAAATAACTGCAGCTTCATCTCCGTCACATCTTGTATTAATAATCTGCTCTCCCCATAATACATTTCTGTCCTCTTTTTCCTTCCACTCTATTTCTACACAATAAGAATGAGCATTGCTTTTCACAGTTTCAACTTTTTTTACCACATCTTCAACATAATCGCTTTGAGAATTCATTAAAATCTGTTTGCCATTATAATTAATATATCTCTCTTTATTCTCCTGTTTGAGTACTCTTCTAAACGCTTCTCTTTTTGAAGAAACTAATTTCAAATAAGGTAAAATCTTGTAACTATCATATTTTCCCAAAACCAAATGATGCAAAATATGTTTTTTAGGTTCCTTGCCAAGTTCTTTATATCTTTCTAAAACTTTTCTCCCTGGAAGTCTCTCTTTTGTTGTAGAAAATCTACCTATAACTCCAAATTTGGTTAAAAGCAAGGCAACATCATCCAGCAAACTTCTTGAAACAGAATAAAATCCTATACTCTTTCCACTAACAACACTTCCATCACCTTCATGATAAGCAGATAGATATTCGCCGACTAACTCCTTATCCAATCCAAAAATAAAACTAGGAACTCTCTTCCCATAAGCTCCCTGTCCACATCCAAGAAACTTCATCAAATAATAGATAACTTTACAACAAACAGTTATTTTGGTCCCATCTTCTCCTTTATTAGAGTCAATCCCGAATTTTATTTTAATTATCCTATTCAAATCGTCTTGCATATCTTTATTGCATATCCTAAAGCTAACCTGTGCAACCCACTTGTTTATTATAGAATATCCTTCTGCTGCATAATATCCTAAAAACTTCATAAGTTCTTTATCTAATTTAATAATACTCGGAATAAGATGTTTAGAAAATTTCCAGCGTATGAAAATTCCTTCTTTTCCACTACCTGAAAAATCACCAAGTTTTTTTTCAACCCCATTATCAACAACAATTACATCGTCTGCAAGGTTTTCCCTAAAAATCTCAATAAGATCTAAACAATCCTTACCTAAAACAAAATTAAGCTGTTCTAAAACCGGAAGTTTATCATCTATTTTAGCATCTTTAGCATCTTTAAATTTAAATTTGCCGTTTATAATGTGCATAAATTTATGAGTAGGGGTCATCACATATTCCCTATTAGTTGCTGTAGTAATTTTAATCCATTCTTTAGTTTCAGGGCCTTTAACAAAATATTTTATTTTTTTCCTTTTTAATTCATGTGTGTTTGGATCTATTCCAAGAGCATACAAATTTATTTTATTTTCAACAGATATTGTTCCATAATCATCAATCACTTTAGTCTTTGCACCATCTAAGATAAGTTTCTCAACATAATTTCCAATTTTATCATAAAATATTTTCTTAGTATCATTATCATAAAGCATTATTTTAGTAGAAGGATAAACACAATCACGTCTCATTGCAGCATGCATATAGGGAGAAGCAAAAAATACTTGAGTCTTAGAAAAACCAATCAAACGTCCAACAGTAGCTGTACAAATATGTGGAGCAATACATGCAAACAAAGAGCCTAATAAAGATTCCTTATTTACAGGATTAAAAAATTTATCAAGGCCATAAAGTTTCTCCAATTCATCATCTACAAAACGTGTAATATTAAAAAAGACATCATCTGCCTTTTCATCTAATGTATCTGGACATGAGGGTAAAACAATATCATGAGGAAATATTTCAAGAATTTGATCATCATTGGTTAATACAGTTCCATTAAAATCTTTTTCATATCCTAATTCAATTAGTTTTGAAACACTTGTTCCTATCTCTTTTGGTTTAAAATGTGTAAGGGGCATTTCAGTCATGTCATAACGAATTGTTCCATCTTTATTTACATGCAAGTTATATTTTGCACGAAGTAGACCCTTTGCAAGATGTTCACAACTATGGTCTTGACTAGAGGTTCCACGAACTCCTTTGATAACCACAGGCAAATCATCTATACGAGCCCCTATTAGTTTCTTAGCCAAATCAAATTGCTGTTTCATATCCACACGACGTAAAGAATAAGGTTGATTTCTATCTGGGTGTTCTTTGCAAAGTTCATCAGAGTATTTTTCACAAGTCCTGCAATAATTTCTCCTTTTACATTGAGTCAAACAAACAGGACAACGAGGATAAGGGCTATCACTTCCGCACAAACCACAAAAGAAATTTGGAAAATCAGAGTTTACAGATCCATATTCAACAGCAGATTGAATACTTCGTAGTCTCCCACCTTCTTCACCAACTGGAAAAATAACATGAGGACTTCCAGTAAGTTTACGAAGTTTTGATTTTTCAGGTCTGCCCATACGAGCCCCCATAAAATCTCCAGCCTTATCTTTAATAAGAGTTCCAGAAAGTGAATTAATCACTTCTAAAACAGTTCCTTGGGCAGGCACTTTTTTAACAAGAGAATCAAATGAAACTTCTAAAGAATCAAATGAAACAATTCCTAAATTATACAAAAGAGCTTTACTATCTACAGAATTAATAATTATATTTTCTAAATAGACTGTATGAGGACAACCTATAATTTCCAAAGCACGCTTACCTACTGCAAATCTTTCCTTTTCAGACTGAGAATAAGGCAAAACAAATGTTTGCCCATATTTTCCATGTGCAATCCAATCTAAAAGTCCTAAAAATTGAAGATATGCAATCTGAGACCAATAATAAGTATATGCTGGATATAGGGGCAAAGAATAACTATTTGAAAGATTAATTGCTTCTTCAAATGAAACATCAAAAACATTTGGAACATATCCTCCTGCTTTTTTCAACTCAAGATTCCACCATTCTTCAACATAACCTGGTTTTACTAAGATAGAATTACGATTAATCACATCATCTAAAGGAAAGAGAATGTCTCCTAAATATATTATCTCTTCAATCTGATTTTTGAGTTTTGAAGTCTCTTCCAAAGTCAAAGGCTTAACAACAGATCCATCTTTTAACTTAACAATTGGTCCTTCTATATTTTCAACCATTGAGATTGCACAACCCTTAGTAGGCTTCTCAATTTTTAACTGAGTCCCAATTGCTAAAAAAGAACGGGACACTGCCATCGTTGAAGGATGTACAGATGTTGCAGAAAATCCTGCATTTCTTGCACGACCATAACGAAAACGAAATCCTCCAGAACGACTTGGATGAGAATAGATAGGCCTACCTGCAACAATATCTTTCATATAAGTTGGAATTCCATCAGAACCAGCTTTAATTTTTTTCTTCTGAATCACATCAATATATTCTCCAAGAAAATCAAATCCAGTAGACTTGAAACCATTTGCTTTTGCAGAATTAAGCAATCTATAACCTTTTGAAGCTTTCTGAGCAAGACATTCTGAAAAAATAAGGCACATACCCCCTCTAACAAGATTAGTTTCTACCCTAGGCAAATCTTTGTAATTATACACTTCTTTTTGATCTGTAGGTTCTCCTGAAATTTGAATTGGGAGATTTTTAGCCAAAAAAGTAATCTCTTCCTCGCTAGGGAGATATTGAAGGTTAGTAATTCTTTCATGATAATAATAATTATCTGCCACATAACGTTTGATTTCATCATCAGTAGGATCGTAATGTGCAAAACCAAATAGTTCTCTTAAATAATCAATAACCATGAGTGTCACACATCCTGCAGTAGTCCCTGCACTACGAATAGGTCCTGAAAAATAAGCCACCAAATAGTCTTTTCCATCTCTTGTTTTATTAGTTTTCAAATCTGTATATCCTTCGATAGGGGAAGAAACAACCCCTAATGTGAAGTAAGAAAATGCTACTCTAATTCCAGCATCCATTGCTTGAATCAAACTTTCAAATTTACAAAATTTTTCTTTCGCAATATCCTCTGCAATTCCTAGACAAACAGACATTGTAAGTTGACCATACTGTTTTTCAAGTTCAAGAATTCGATTAACGATTTTAACATCTTGTAATTGAGGATAAACAACAGAGATTAAACCAACTGCTTTCTCAGCAAGAGATATTGCAATTGGAGTCTCAACCTTAGATACAGGATCAAGGCCCTTGGCACGAGCAACTTCTGCAACCGCATATGCTTTTTTCACTCCAGAGCTTATATGTTCAAAATATTGTTTTAAGTTCATCTTGGGAAAGCCTCCACGAAACGACGAGATGAAAAATGTTTTCTATGTAATTCTAATTGATATTTGTAAGATGGAATCAATTCGCTCAGCATTAAACATTTATTATTATGAATAACTTTAGGATCTATAAACCTGAATTTGCAATGAATTTCAAAACCATTTAGAGAATAATTTATTTTAAATCCTTTTTTTAACATATCTAACATAGATAAAATCTCCTTATCATTTGAATTTTCTAACTTAGACAATATATCTAAATCTTCTAACATAAAATTTTCTTTATTAATAATTTTCTTATCAAGAGCAAGGCGCAACACATCAGAAAAAAGTTTAGATCTTGAATTATTCCTATCATCTCCCCAGTTATACAATTGTAATGATTTATACTCTTGAGCAAAAGCATGAGCTGCAAACAAAGAATCAAAAACGATAGAATGATCTTTAACTACCAAATGATTCAAAACAGTTTCAGAAATTATGTTTGCACCATGGGCAACCAAATCTCTAAGAGCGTAGTCTATTCTATCTGCACATAAATCTGGAGATGGTTTTTCTAAAAGAGAATATTTGCTTAAATTATAGAAACAACTTTGATCAAAGTCATAATTCTTTAAAATTAAAGAAATGTCTGATTTATTTAGAACAGGAATAAACTGTTCATCTTGAGTTGCATCCAATTTAGGATCTCCTATAACCCAATCGATTAAATGGGAAAAGGTAGTATGGGAGATATCATGAATCAAACCTGCAATTTGTTCTTCTAAAGAGGCTCCCAATTTCCTTAATAAAATCATGACACCTATTGAGTGATCATACCTTGAAAAAGGAGGTTGGGAATTATATTTTAAAGGAACTCCTTGATGAGATACGCCTTTTAATCTTTGAATTGCCTTTGAGTTAATCAAATCAATTAAAACTTGTTCATTTATTTCAAACTCGCCATAAACATCATCTTTTATTTTCACTTTATTCCCTCCTGATTTTTTTCTTCACCCTCTTCAACAGAATTAAAATCAAATATTCTAAGTTCATGAGTCTTCACATTAAATATAGGAACTTTACAAGGATCAGGAATATTTCCCACTTTTTCTTCGAATTCTGTCTGAGATTGCCAGCAATTTCCAGTTAATATTAGCGTGCCATTATATCTTTCTATATCAAGACGATGAACTTCCCCCGTACACATAATATCAGGAACTTCAGAAATGACTAAAGGATCTCTTTCAGCATTTGGAACATAAACTATAGAAGCAGAGATCCCATGGCTTGGAGCAAAATGTCTTCTCTTTAACATATGTTTAACCGCTTTAGCAGGAAAACGATGCGCCTTAATCAAACGCAACTCCTCAATATTATTAATGAAAGTGTGTATACTTGCCCCATGATACATTTGAACCTTAAATTCTTTATTTCCTTCATATAATTTAACAAGACAAGGATTTGGCACAAGAACAAGATTTGGAATCTCATACAAAGCTTCTGCATAAGTCTTATCAAGTATTGGCTGAGGCTCAGGCACTCTTGAAGCATCGTGCTGACCAGGGCATAGAAACATAGTTATATTTGAATTTACTTTTTTAAGATGACTTGCCAAAGCATCATATTGTCCTTTCAATGTTTTAATTTTTAGTAAAGCCTCCTGCCCTGGAAAAACCCCTATTCCATCAACAGTATCACCCACAATGAAAAGATATTTTATCTTTTTAGCAGTTTCATCCTGCCCATTAATCCATTCAATAAATCTTTCAAATTCCTCTTCTAAAAATTTATGACTGCCAACATGGATATCAGATATAAAGGCGAGTCCACAGTCATCATCAAACTTAGTCTTTTGTAAAACAAATGAATCGGGAAACATAATTTCATGACCCATTATAAATTCATTATTACCTGAACAACGAACGGCGACAGTTTCATCAAGTTGTAATTCTTCCCCTGCTTTAAAAGAAGCGCTACCTAATTTAAAAATAACATTTGTCTTACCAGTCATATCCTCAAAAACTACAATTAAATTCCTTTTTTTAGTATACCTTTTTTCACTAACCATTCCTATAATTGAAAATTGTTGCCTTGTACTTGAAATTTTATTTATAGATATTAAATTGTTCAAATCAGTCCTTGCCAATATAATATTTTGAATTTCCTTATACCTTGCCCGAAAATGACCTACAAAATCCTTTAATTCTACTTTTTTATCACAAGTAGTATTAGCATAATGAACTGTATAGTTTGGCTTAAGCTTAGATTCTTCGACTTTTTTAATATTAACTGGAATATCTTCCACATTGATTTGTATTCCTAATTGAATGAATATCTTGAGAAATTTAGGTTGAATACCTTCAATTAAGTCCTCAGAAATCTTTTTTGAAAAAACCCAATTTTTTATAAGATTTGAACGGGTAATCATCTTTTGGCCAGAAACTTGCTCAAAATTATCTAAAAGTTTTCTTATTGTAAAAATATCATTAATACTGCTCAGCGCTTCAAATATCTCTTTTTCAAGTAACAACCCCCTTTCTTTTATAATTCCAAGAAGGTCTAAATTCATTTTATTAAATGGTTAAAGCATTTTCCAAAATCTCCTTGGCTTTTGGTTGCAAATTTTCAGGAACCATTAACTTAATCTCGCGAGTCCTACCCATTCTTCCCCTACTTACTACATCCACATTAATCAATCCCAACATATCAAACTCTGCGATTATATCTGAAATACGTCTCTGAGTTAAAATTTCAATTTTTGTTTTTTGACAAAAATCTTGATATTTATTATAAACTTGTCCAGTAAATATTTTTTCTATACTTGAATTATTAGTCAAATTTAATATACTATATAATACAAGTTGATGCTGACGAGGTTCATTTTCTATAATATCGAGCATTTTATCACGTTCAATTTTTTGATTTGCATTATCAATAAATTCCATAGTTAATTTTTTTGACTTTCCCCTTTCTGCAAGCTCAGCAGCAACACGAAGAAGATCTAGTGCCCTTCTAGCATCTCCATGTTCTCTTGCAGCAAAAGCCGCACACTTAGCAAAGACACCTTCATCTAAAATTCCTTCAATAAATGCACCTTCAGCACGTTCACGTAAAATATCTTGTAATTGCAATGCATTATAAGGTGGAAAAACCAGTTCTTCTTCCCCTAAAGAGCTTCTAACACGTGGATCAATATGATCCATAAAAGTAAGACTATTACTTATTCCAACCAAACTAATTTGTGAATTTTTTAATTCTGAATTCAAACGAGTTAAATTATACAAAAAACTATCTGATATTTTTTTAACAGCTTGATCAATTTCATCCATTACTATTAAAATGAGTTGTTTTTTTCGTTCAATAATTTCAATAAATTTAGAATATACTGCATCTGTAGGAAGTCCTGTGGAAGGAACACTTTCACCTAAAGAAGATATAATTTCTGCAAGAATACGATATTCAGTATCTGCAACTTTTTTAAGTTTACAATTAATATAAATTACTTTCAGATTATCATTTCCTCCATCAACTACTCTTTTTAATATTTCTTGAGTAACATATTGAACACAAAGAGTCTTTCCACTATTATGAGATATTATCCCATTAGCTATAAAATTATGATTATTTGGAACAGTTAAATCATAAACAAACGGTTCATAGACTTCTTCTATCTTAACAATAGGAGAGGTAAGATAAGTATTACCATTCAAACCCATGTTCTTAACATATTTGTTTAATATATTTTTCAATTTTTTTTGTTTATCTAAACTATAAAATCCAATTTTATGATAAAATTTAGTTAAATTTTCCTGATTACTTATAGAAAGTCTGTAAGAATCAAAATATCTTTTTTTTAGTTTTGCTTTTTTATAACTCACTCTGCAAGTAATACCTTCCTGATGCAACAAAAAAGAAATCTGTTCTAATAACTTTTTAGAATTAGAATAGTATTCAACTAAATAAGTTTGCTGACTAACAGTCCCATCTCCAGAAAATAAAGCTTTTAAAAATTCTCTTTGAACAACATTTGAAGCCTCTAAAATAACAGAAGGTATCTGAACAATAGCACTTTTATCTCCAAATGGTACTCCATAAGAATTCAAAGTTCCACAAACTTGTTGAGAAACAGCCTGAATGTGTCTACATCTATTTTTTGGTTCTTGCATAGAAGGAGTACAAGTAAATAATTGACTCAAATCACTTTGAACCATACCTAATAAATTATCATCCTCACTATAATATCTAAATCTCTGTTTATTTGAATTATAAAAATATCTTTTTGAATCTTTGCGAACTCTCCCTTGTTTATTTAAACTACCATCACTAATAGCAAAACCTAAGAGGCGAGCCAATGCAAGAGGAACTTCTTTTATATTTACAGAAGGTAAATTATACCCTATAACCAAACTATCATTTATTTGTAATTTATCCGCTTTCTTCCATTCCATAGAAGGTGTAAGCAAAGGATGATCTTTAGTAAGAATCAATTCATACCCATTATGAAGAGTAATTTTCAAAAGTTTGTCCTTATTTTCAAATCTCAAAAAAATAAAGTTACTCCATTCATATATTTTAGCATTAATATTAAAACTCAAAACTTTATCAGTCTTATGATTCACATCTTTTATCTTTTTCCATCCATTATCTGTATAAACTAAACTATCTCCAGCAATACAACCTGTTTTACCATAAATAAACAAATTACTAACTCGTTCACCTCTTAAAGCAGGAGCAAGAATAGAAGCAACAGCTTCTATCTGTTTACCACGGTGAGGTATTGTTTCAGGAGTATAATTTAATTGTAAAACACTTTTATTTTTAAAGATACTACCATTTGCATAAGAATCAAATATATCATTTAAAGCTGTATTCATCATAACCTCTTTTCAACTTAAAAAATGAATTTATTTAAACATATGGTTACACAAACCATTACTTCCAATGCAATAATAAAAATAATGTGACGATATATTAAAAATAAAATAAACTAATAGATAGTTACAGTGACACCATCATTTCCAATGCAAAACACAAAATCCTAACAAATACAACCACCCCTCATTTCTTTAACCTATATTCTATAAAGTATACTTTCTAAAAGATATGTTTAATTAATACTAGTTATAATAATATATGTATATAACATATATATTATATTATATATATTAATATATATAAATATTTATAAACAAAAATCAAAAAAAACAAAAATCAATTTTCCTTTTTAAAGTTTAATATTAATTCCATAAGAAGTCAAGGGGACACACTATATTAAACGAACCTTCAAAATTAAACTAAATATTTAGAATAGCTCTTCATTAATAATAATCTTTAAATACTTGATATATGTAACTGCCTTATGAATCTTAATAAAAAACCACTGCGTGAATTTATAGGTAAACCTATTGTCACAAAAGAAGGTAAGCGCCTAGGCCTTGTAAAAGACATAACTTTTGAAACACGCACAGGCGAATTAATTCAATTATTAATAAAAGATCAAACTCCTTATTTAAAAAGTTTAAATGTTGAAACAAACACTAGTAAAGAATCTGTAATTCCTTATAATTCTATAATTGCAGTTGCAGATTTTATAGTAGTATCTGAAGAAGATTTAATATAATAATATATTGTAATATCTATATCAAAAAATCGATGCACCACCACGACTTAAAAGTCGTGGTTTGAAAAGGTGCTCGATTTTTGGATGCTCAAAGTGTTAACCACATTCTAAAGAATGTGATTTTAGGGAGACACTTTGACATAAAGAAGATTTAATATAACAATCTTTAAAAAGCATTATTCACACAAGTAATTATGAAAGTTGTAGGATTTAATTTTGAAGAAATTAATGCTAAAAAGACTAATGAATTTAAGCGCTCTAATATAAACACAGAAGTTACATTTAATGATGTAGCCAAAACTAATTTAGATTTTCTAAAAGGTGAAGAATCAATTAAGCTTAATTTTAAATTTTTAGTAACTTATAAAGATGCAGATAATATTTCAACAGAACTAAAGAATGAAATTTCAATAGGGGGTTCAATATTATTAGTAGTCACTAAAGACGAATCAAAGGAATTCCTTAAATCCTGGAAAACTAAAGAGCTTCCCAAAGATAAAATGGTTGGTTTATACAATTTTATTTTGAGAAAATGTTCTGTAAAAGCTCTCCAATTAGAAGAAGAATTAAATTTACAACCCCATATTCCATTCCCCCAAGTTAAGGCTCAAAATCAACCAACAAACTAATTTATTATCAACTCTTCATTTTTCCAAACTTTCTATAAATAGTAAGATCTTTACAAAAAAATCAAATTATGTCAAAGTGTCTCCCTAAAACCACATTCTTTAGAATGTGGTCAACACTTTGAGCATCCAAAAATCGAGCACCTTTTCAAACCACGACTTTTAAGTCAATGTCGTTTACTTAAGGAATATTAGGTTGATTATAAATTTAAAGCAATATGTATTTATAATATTTTCGTATAAATTTTTTAAAGATGATATAATAACTCACTTAAAAAATATTTTATATTATTATAATCGAGATTTATCAATAATAAAACACTCAAAATAACTAAAAGAATCTGCTATATTGCTTTCTTTTTTGTAATAGAATATTTCCTTTTTGTTAATTTAAATTTTCTCTCAAATTTTCTGCCATTTCTTATTGGCACGGGTTCTAATTTAAATAACTTTTTTAATTCCTCATAACCTTTAGAATTATTACTCAAAAGGATCTTGATTACTCTATCTTTCATAAAGCCTAATGAAAGATTACGATTAATTTTGTATTCATATTTAGTTTCTTTTTTTTCCTCATCAATTTCAGTTTGTACGTCATTAATTATAACTGACTGAAGATTGACAATAAACATGTTTGCAAAAAAATCTTGTGTTACAGATAATGTTGATAGTCCTGTAAAATTTTCAATTGCCACATTGTTCTTAAGATGATCATAATTTGTTTCAATTCCCCATCTTGAAAAATATAGGTCTTTAAATTCTGCATAATGATATTTTTCTTCATCTAAAAGGGAAGTAGCTAATACCTCTATTTCTCCATTTTCTAAGATGACTTTTACTAATCTAATTTTAAAAGATTCAAATTTTATTCCTAATATTTCTAATGCCTTTATAGACTTTTCAGAACATCTCTCGAGTGTTATTATCTCTGACATCTTTTTGGAGTTCCAAAACGAATCAAATTCCTGCAAGAAATTTCTTTGTAATCTTACAATATAATCTACATTTTTTAGATTCATGTAAATAAAAAACCAGGTTGCAGCATATCCTCTGTCAAGGATAATTAAATCATTTTTACCGACCTTATCTAAGTGATTTATTGCTAACATAAATTCACTTATTTTATATTGATCAATTTGAGAATCAATAATTATCCCATTAAGCAAATCATAAAAACTGGAAACTTTTGCCATAGGTATTATTGATTCAGGATTCACGTTATTTTTTGCAAAACCAAAATCTTTTATTATCTCATTAGATTGAGGAAGTGTTAGACAAGTTCCATCTATTGCCAAAAGACGGAATCCTTTCCATTTTTTGAAGTCATCATCTTCATAAAAAGACTCTATTAAAGTCTCATTAAGCTCAATAAATGCTTCTGCCCTTAATTTTTTTCTACTTTGGCTAAAAGCACTTTTTGTTATATTTTCTTTACTTGAAGAAATTAAAGAAATAAAATTTGTTAGTTCTTTTTGTAAAGTTTGTTTAACAAGGTTAAGCATAAATAAGATTAATGAAGAAAAGGGTAGTTTACGATTACGAGTAAAATCTTTTTCTGAATTTCTATTTTTTCTCATAAATTCAATAGAGTTTATTTTATTCTTGATACTTTTGAAAGTATTGTTTCCTTTTTCCATTTATAAAATACCTTATTTTTTAATGATAACATAGGCTTTCTTGCCTATGTACTTGCTGGAACAAGGTATTTTTCCACCAGTTCCATGAGGAGTTACTTCTTTTTCAAAAAAGTCTAGTATCTCATCATCCTTAAGAGTCAAGGTATTCTTTTTTATTTCTATCTTTTTCATAGAGCTCTTAAGAGCTCTAGATTTATAAATGTTCCTATTCTCCAAAATATTTGCAGAATTAGTATTTTCTTAACTTAATGACATTG
>Ga0209541_10003324_pt1 | contig 29626 bp, 33 predicted proteins | sample RifCSPlowO2_01_FD_184027 | JGI IMG/M metagenome (GOLD analysis project Ga0209541, IMG submission 184027) | Groundwater microbial communities from Rifle, Colorado - Rifle CSP2_plank lowO2_0.1 (SPAdes) (version 2) | ecosystem: Environmental > Aquatic > Deep subsurface > Groundwater | place... | reverse complement strand
TCGAGTGTGTCAATACTTTTGTGTAAATGGCTGTGCATAAGCACGGTTTTTTTGTTTACATAAGGTTCAATCGGTCAGGGAATAGAATGATCAACTGAGGCAGAATCTGGTTCCAACTTGGAATGGGTTGCGTCCATTTTCTTGCCACGTCCCGTTGTGCCAGCCACAGCAGTTTTAAGAGGGCTTCATCATGGGGGAAAATGGTGGTCGTCTTCGTTACTTTACGGAGCTGGTGATGCAGGGATTCAACGGCGTTCGTGGTGTAGATAATCTTCCGGATTTCAGCCGGGTAGCCGTAAAACGGAGATAATTCAGTCCACTTTTCTTCCCAACTTTTTAAATACAATTGGTACATCGGCCACTTCTCTTTGACCGTCTGAAGGGCGGCGTAGCCGGCCTCTTCAGTCGGAGCGGTGTAGATGCTCCGGAGGTCAGAACAGAATTTATCCTTGTGCTTATGGGGCACGTACTTCATCGTGTTTCTCACCTGGTGAATAATACACTGTTGGATAACCGTGTCCGGATACACGGTAGCAATCGCGTCAGCAAACCCTTTGAGTCCGTCCACGCAGGTGATGAGGATGTCAGCGACTCCTCGACTTTTTAACTCACTCAAAACCTGGAGCCAAAATTTGGCTCCTTCTCCACCGCCTTGTATCCAGATACCAAGAAGCTCTTTTCTTCCTTCGTCATCAATGCCAAGAGCAGTGTAACTACATTTGTTCACGATACGCCCTGATTCATGGACTTTGAAGTGAACCCCATCGAGGTAGACCACGACGTAGAGCGGACACAGTGGCCGGCTTTGCCATTCTTGTACCAACGGTAGCACCTTGTCAGTAATGGACGAGACCATACCAGCAGAAACGTCCACTCCGTAGATTTGATGCATGTGATCGTTAATATCCCGGGTCGTCATCCCCTTGGCGTACATGGAAATGATTCGTTCTTCAATGTCTGAGGTGGTAGTTTGGTATTTCTTGACCGCCATTGGCTCGAAGCTCCCGCTTCGGTCCCGTGGTACCTGAATGGTCGAGGAACCAAACCCCGTCTTCAAGGTTTTCTCGGAATAGCCGTTCCGGCTGTTGCCTGAACCGTCGCCCTCGGAAGCGTGCTTGTCGTAGCCGACGTGATTCGTCATTTCCGCTTCGAGCATTTCTTGCAATACCGGTCCGACCAGATCTTTCACAAAGCCATTAACATCGTCCGCTGTTTTGAGGCTCTTTACTTTTTCTTGGTATTCATCGTAGGAAAGAAGCTTTGACATATATTGTGTCCATGGGTTAATTGAATAAGAGTTATTCTATTATTCCATTTACACAAAGTATTTTACAGACTCGGAAATTCCGGAGAACCACATCGCATCTGGTCAAATGGATGGGCAACATGACCATCTTCCTCAATAATTTTGCTTTTGTCAAGTAATTATGCTAAATTAATTAATAATTAAGCCTAGGTTAGGCCTCTTTATTCTAAAATTATGGAACATCTTAAATTTTTTAAGGACATCAACAAATCAAGTGTTGCTGAAGCCGGTGGCAAAGGCGCCTCACTTGGTGAAATGACCAATGCCGGAATTGTAGTTCCGCCTGGGTTTGTGATATTGGCCAATGCGTTTGACCGTTTTATGGAAGAAACGCATCTGAGGGAAGAAATTGTCGCACGTTTGTCCCAAGTTAATCCGGCTGATATGGCGAGTGTTGAACGGGCGAGTCGTGTTCTGCGTGATGTTATTCACGATACAACCATGCCAGCTGATTTAACCGCGGAAATTTTGTTGGCCTTTGATAAGCTAAACGCGGAATTTGTGGCGGTGCGTTCCAGCGCCACTGCCGAAGATTCATTGGTGGCCAGCTGGGCTGGGGAACTGGAAACATATCTAAATACCACACGGGAAAATGTTGTTGAACGCGTGCGTCAATGTTGGTCATCGCTTTTTACGCCGCGCGCAATTTTTTATCGTCATGAAAAAAATTTAGTTGACGCGCCTGTTTCCGTTGCTGTTGTCATTCAAAAAATGATTCAATCGAAAATTTCCGGTATTGCGTTTACAGTTCATCCGGTTACTGAGGATCACAATCAAATGATTATTGAAGCCGCGCTGGGTTTGGGCGAGGCAATTGTGGGCGGTTTAGTTACGCCGGACAGTTATATAATCAATAAAAAAGAAAAAAGTATTCTGGACATTTCCATTGGTGAACAAACACGTCAATTGCAAAAAAATACCCCTCGACATGACTCGGGACAAGCAATCATTAACAAAGGTGATGAAACTGGAGGAAACAATGAATGGATGCAATTGGGCGATAAAGGAAAAAAACAAAAATTAACCGGCAGACAAATAATTGAATTGGCCGCGCTATGTCAGCGCATTGAAGATCATTATGGTTTTCCCTGTGATATTGAATGGGCGTTTGCCGATGAAAAATTTTACATCACTCAAAGTCGGCCAATTACAACGTTAAAATGAATTTAAAAAAACTTACATTTTGAGTTAATGAAAAAAAATCAAAAATCAAAAATTCTTGTTTGTTTATCCGGCGGCGTGGATTCTTCAGTGACCGCCGCTCTTTTGGTTCGCGCCGGCCATGACGTAACAGCCGCATTTATGATTCAATACCGGAGCGAAGATGAAAATTGTTGGCGTTATGAATATCGCGACGCCGTCCGAGTCGCGGCTCACCTAGGCATTCCTCTACTGCGCTTTGATTTTACGAAAGAATACGAAAAAAAAGTTTTGCAAAAAGTTTACAAAGAATACGAAGCCGGACGGACACCAAATCCGGATATTTTATGCAATCAATATATAAAATTTGGCGTATGGCTGGAAAAAGCTAACGAACTTGGATTTGATTATTTGGCGACCGGCCATTATGCTCGCATTAAGAAAAAAGCAGGGGAATATTTTTTAGCAACGAGCAAAGATACCAGGAAAGATCAAACCTATTTCTTGCATCAATTAAATCAAAAACAATTGGCCTATACATTATTTCCCATTGGCAATTATGCTAAAACACAAGTGCGCACGCTGGCCAAAAAATTCAAACTTCCTACAGCCGATAAAGCGGAAAGCATGGGAATTTGTTTTATTGGAGAGGTGCCGATGAAAAAATTTCTGCAGCCAAAAATAAAATCAAAGCCGGGATCAATTATTTCAACGAATGGCGAAGAAGTTGGTAGACATAGTGGTCTAGCTTTTGCGACGATTGGTCAACGTCATAATACCGGAATCGCCAAACAGGGGACAGCGCTTTATGTCGTGGGAAAAAATTTAGCTAAAAACACTCTAATTGTTGGCGCCAAAGATGATCCGAAACTTTTACAATCAAAAATTATTATTGAAAACATGCACTGGATTAGTGGACAAAAGCCCAAACTTCCATTACGATGTATGGTGAGACTTCGTCATCAGCAATCTTTGCAAAAATGTCGCATTGAGTCCCTTGACAAAATTATTTTTGATAAACCGCAATGGGGTGTGACCCCAGGACAATACGCGGTTTTGTACCAGAATAATATCTGCCTCGGTGGCGGAGCAGTGGCTACTATTAATTATCCTGTCTAACTTTAGCGATATATGAATATCACACCACGAAATGCCGGCATACTGCGCGCTTCAGTGGCTTTTTTGCTGGCAGTTCTTTATGATGTGCTCTTTTATAAAAATGGACTGGGTATAAATTTCCCGATTTTTACCACGATTGCGTTGGCCACTTTTGCCGGAATTTCCCTGGCAACCAAAGAATTTCGCAATCGTTCGGCATTGTTGCTGGCTCTTCCAACACTGGCTTTTGCTTTTTCATCATTTTTTTATACCAATGAATTTAGTGTCTATGCTTCGCCGGTTTTAGGAATTTTAGGTTTACTTTTGGTGAGTATGATGCTGACTATTCAAGTTAACGGTCTGCCATTTTATCTTACTCAACTGGCTTTGCCGCGACATTTTGATGGTTTAGTGAGCAATTGGAAAAATGTGTATCAGGATTTATTTACCTGGCGCGACGGCCAGGCTAAACGAGTCGTCTGGGGAATTGTGATTGCTTTTCCTCTCCTCATTGTTTTTGCCACGCTTTTGGCTGATGCTGATCCGATTTTTGCCGAATGGCTTAATGACTTAAATATCTGGGAAGGAATTTGGCGCGTGTTTAGAACTGTTGTTTTGACATTGATTGTTGCTGGTTTTTTCTATTTATTAGCCTCAGACAAAAACACTCTAACGGAAAAAATCAACAAAGTTTTTAAAATGAACGCCGTGACCGTTGGTGTTGTCTTGGCACTTTTAAACGCGCTCTTTGTGTTATTTGTTTATATTCAAATTAAATATCTATTTGGTGGAGCCACCTACGTTTTGACGAATGATATAACCTTGGCCGAATACGCTCGGAATGGATTTTTTGAGTTGGCGCGAGTGGTGGGGATAGCGGCTGTGCTCGTAATTGTCGTGCAAAGATCTTTTTCCTATCATGGATCGCATTGGTCAGTGAACGCTTTGCAGGTTTTATTTATTGGTCAGGTTGGAGTAGTGGCGGCCAGCGCTCTACGCCGTATGGCATTGTATCAAAATAATTATGGCTTCACTGCTTTGCGTCTGTATGTGGAATGGTTTATTTACGCCTTAATTTTTGCCTTGATTTTTTCCGGTCTGGCTTTATTATTGAAAATGACTTTCCGTCGATTTTTTCAAACTATACTCGCGGCCGCTTTTCTGACTGCGGCGCTAGTGTCTTTAGTCAATGTTGATTTTATTATTGCGCACGAAAATGTTGGCCGATATTTACAGGACAAAAAATCTTTGGACATGAATTATCTTTCAACCTTATCGCGTGACGCGGCTCCGGCTTATGTTGATTTAGTTCAATCAGTCAACTTTGAATCCCTCAATATTACACAAAAATTAACATTTAATGATTTATTGGAACGTTATAAACATGAAAATGCCAGTTCCACGCTGTTTGCTTATACATGGTCGCAACAAAAAAGTCAAAAATTTATTAATCTACTTCCGGAAAATGTAAAAATCAGTATTGGGCTGGCCAGAGAAAAAGATAAAAAATATGAAGAACAAAATAGAGAGATAAATAATGTTGCTGTTTATAATCAAAAACCTTGTATAATGAACGTCATAAATGATGAATCATTGGTAGTGAGAGAAGGAACTAAGCCACGTCCGGCCGAACCGTACAATAATGTGAATTGCTTTGATTTGTTGGATAATGATAAAGAAAATATCCAGGCGCAAATAATTACCAGATACAAGGAATCAAAAAATGACCTGTATAATGAAATGAAAACGGGTGATCAAGAAAACGTCTATAGTATTATTCGGCTTGATCGTTTAACAAAACAAACAAATGTACTATATACCAAAGATCTGGAAGTTGCCCCAAAAGAAAATATGTTTAATTCATTTGGTCCGAGTAATTACATAATACAAAAAACCGGAAATTTGATTGAATCTGACTACGATAATCGTGATTGGTATGTGTATCCGCTCATCCTTGATGGAGGTTATCATTTAGCCGATAAAAAATTGTACTAATATGCTCGGTTCTCATGAAATCCGCGCGCGTTATTTGAATTTTTTTCAAAAAGAGAATCACGTTATAATTCCTTCATCTTCACTTTTGCCGGAAAATGATCCCACAACCTTATTTACCGGTTCAGGCATGCAGCCAATGGTTCCGTATTTGTTGGGAGAATCACATTCATTGGGAGTACGGATTGTCGATTCACAAAAATGTTTTCGTTCCCAAGATATAGAAGAGGTCGGAGATAATCGTCATACTACTTTTTTTGAAATGCTAGGGAATTGGTCATTAGGTGACTATTTTAAGACTGAACAAATTTCGTGGATGTTTGAATTTTTGACTAATCCGGAAATCGGACTTGGACTTGATGCGCGTCGGCTTTATTTTACTTGCTTCCGCGGCAATCAAGAAATCGGTATTCCTCAGGATACCGATTCGGCTGAACTTTGGCAAAAATTACTGCAAGAAAAAAATATTGATGCCAAAATCGTCGATTGGTCGGAACGCGATGGTATGCAAGCTGGTCGCATTTTTTATTACGATGAAAAAAAGAATTGGTGGAGCCGCGCCGGAATTCCCGGCAAAATGCCCGTGGGTGAACCGGGCGGTCCGGACACGGAAATGTTTTGGGATTTCAATCCGGAGTGCGGAGAAAATCATTTGGATGGAGCCACTGATATTGTTAAATTTGGTAATGTTTGTCATGTGAATTGTGATTGCGGACGATTTTTGGAAATTGGCAACAATGTTTTCATGCAATATCATCGGACAGAGTCCGGTTTTGAACTTTTGCCGCAAACCAATGTTGATTTTGGCGGCGGACTGGAACGCTTGGCCGCGGCAGTGCGTAATGATGCTGATGTTTTTAATATTGATTTATTTGACGGCATGAAAGCAGTGCTGGAACAAGCCAGCGGACAACGTTATGCGGATTATGTGCCCGAGATTACCAAATCATTTCGCGTTATTCTTGATCATTTGCGCGCGGCCGCATTTCTCATTGCGGACAATGCGATTCCATCCAATAAAGATCAGGGTTATTTTACACGTCGACTTATTCGTCGCTCAATTCGATACGCACATATGCTTGGTATTCAAAAAAATTTCTGCGCTGCTATAGCCGAAGAAACAATTAAAACTTACGCTTCTGCCTATCCCCAATTAATTGAACAAAAAAAACTAATTATATCTGAACTGGAAAAAGAAGAAACTAAATTTAAACGCACGATTGAACATGGCATAAAAAAATTCAATGAAATTACCAAATTAATGCCGGCCAATTCAGCTATTCCAACCGAAGAGATATTTGATTTGTACCAATCATACGGATTTTCTTTGGAAATTACCCAAGAACTGGCTACGGAAAAAAATTTAGTGGTCAATGAAACTGAATTTCGAACATATTTGAAACAGCATCAAGACCAATCACGTGCCGGATCGGAGCAAAAATTTAAAGGGGGGTTGGCCGATCACAGCGAAATGAGCGTTAAGTATCATACGGCCACGCATTTGTTGCACGCGGCAGTGTTAAAAATCCTTGGCGCACACGCGGTGCAAAAAGGCAGTAATATTACGCCGGAACGTTTACGTTTTGATTTTGCGCATGGTGATAAATTAACCGCTGAACAAATTAAAGCGGTGGAAGATTTGGTGAACGCGGCCATTGCGCGAGATTATTCGGTCACTTTTCAAATTATTCCTGTGGCCGAAGCCAAAGCCAAAAAAGCGATTGGTTTATTTGCCGGTAAATATGAAGAAATGGTAAAAGTGTATACAGTGGGAGATCCAGAAGGTTTGCCTGATGCTAATTCAACCGCGCCAACTTTCAGTCGTGAATTTTGTGGCGGCCCGCATGTGGAACACACGGGTATTATTGGTCATTTTAAAATTGTAAAAGAAGAAGCGGTCAGTGCTGGAGTTCGGCGAATTAAGGCAATTGTTGAATGACGAACACATTAAGGAAATTAAAATAAAAATTCCTTGCATAACTTTTTCTGAGACTCTCATAAATATCGAGCTCAAAAAAGCTATATTCAGTCCATTTTTATTTTAATCAATACAACATGAAATACATGAAACAAAAAATCCTCAATTTGATACAGCGACTCTGGAGTGCTCGTCGCCAATTCGCGTGCTATACCACCATTGGTATATCGGCAGTTTTGGCTGACATGACCAGTCTATTTATATTAAAAGAATATTTTGGTTTTTCTCCGGTTTTCGCTGTTATTTGTAATCAGCCTCTTATTATACTTTTTGTTTTTTTGGCTAACAAAAAATGGTCGTTTAAGGCAGCAGGGCAAACACGTTCGCAATTTATTCGTTTTGTTACTTTGGTTTTAATTAATTACACAATTTCAGTAATTTGGATCTGGTTTTTTGCTCAAGTATTGGGAATCAATTATTTGCTGGCCAAGATCGCCAACATAATTTTGGCTGTCAGCTGGAATTTTTTAACGTATAAATACTGGATTTACGCTGTGCATAAACCCGTAGATTAACTATTGACAGATTAATTAACAGCTCTTATAATAGGGCGGTAATTTTAAAGCAATGGCAAAAACAGATATTCTCGAAGTGCGTGGCCGAATAGACGAAGTTCTACCGGGCGCCAAATTCCGCGTGATCCTTGAGAACGATCATGAAGTAATCGCGCACTTGTCAGGCAAAATGCGCGTGTACAATATTCGGTTGGGAGTCGGCGACGATGTCAAAGTAGAAATGACTCCGTACGATTTGACTAAAGGACGAATTACATTTCGGTTCTAAACAATTTAAAATAAGTTACAATCAACCAGTGCGGTGGAGTTGATGGCCAGTGGTCTCTAAGATGAGATAGGCCAAGATCAACGCAGATATCGCGGCAGTGGTTGATATTTTTTAATACTTATGAAGGTTCAGGCCTCAGTCAAAACTCGTTGTAAAAACTGCAAAGTCATCCGCCGTCAAGGCGTGGTGTGTATTATTTGTGAAAATCCCCGTCACAAGCAGCGCCAAGGTAAAAAACAGCGTCGTCACGCCGCATAATTAATAATAATATGAGAGTTGCCGGAGTAACAATTCCCCGCGATAAACGAATCATCATTGCCCTCACCTATATCTATGGCGTCGGTTCTGTCACTGCCAAAAAAATCTTGGAACTGGCCAAGCTCGATGCCAATATCCGAGTAAAAGATTTGACTGAAGTGCAAGAAGATTTGGTTCGGACCATTATTGAAAAACAATATACGACTGAAGGTGATTTGCGTCGTCAGATTCAGTCCAATCTTAAACGACTCAAAGATATTAAGTGTTTTCGTGGCATTCGGCACATGCGTCATTTGCCTGTTCGCGGACAACGTACCAAAACCAATTCTAGAACTGTGCGCGGCAACAAACGCAATTTGGCTCCAAGTGGCAAGAAAAATTCGGCACAAAAAACATAATTAATTATATTTATAATAAGCTTATTTATAGTGAGCTTGCCGAACTATTGAAGTATGGCAGAAAAAAAACTGGTCAAAAAGAAAAAAGTCATTAAAATTGTGTCGCACGGCCATGCCTATGTTCAGGCAACTTTTAATAACACTATTGTGAGTGTCACTGATCAAAATGGTGATGTCATTGGCTGGGCCAGCGCTGGCGGAGCCGGTTTCAAAGGCCCAAAAAAAGCCACTCCTTATGCCGCTGGAATAGTGGTGAAAAAAATATTGGATGCGATTAAAGATGTTGGTCTAAAAGAAGTCAATGTTTTTGTTAAAGGAATCGGTGGTGGTCGCGAAGCGGCGATCCGCGCTTTCAATACGAACGGCATTCAAATTTTGTCAATTAAAGATATAACACCAATTCCGCATAACGGCTGTCGGCCGCCTAAACGTCGCCGGGTTTAATTAATTCAAACATTGCTATGGGAAGATATACTGGACCACGAAATAAAATTGCTCGCCGTCTTGGCGTTAATTTGGGTTTGAAAACCAATCCGGCCAAAGTCGCGCGTCGGCTTAGCCAAAAGCCAGGAGTGCACGGACCAAATAAACGTCCCAAAGCTCCTTCAAGTTATGGCCGTCAATTATTGGAAAAACAAAAAGCCAAATTTATTTATGGTTTGCGCGAAAATCAATTGCGTCGGTATGTTACCGAAGCAACGCGCCTTAAAGGCAACTCCGGTACCTATCTTTTGCAACTTTTGGAAATGCGATTTGATAATGTTGTGTATCGTCTGGGATTTGCCGGAACACGGGCACAGGCTCGACAAATGGTAACGCATGGCATGTTTTTTCTTAATAATAAAAAATTAAGTATTCCTTCCCACACCGTTTCAATCGGTGATGTCGTAAGTATCAAACCAAGCAAAACCAAGAAAAAATTATTTGAGAACATTGGTGACAAACTGGAAACTCAACAATTGCCATCATGGCTGACCAATGAACCAAAAGCTTTAACCGGCAAAGTGGTCAGTGAACCAAGCAAAGATGATGCCGAACATTTATTTGACGTAACTTTGATTATTGAGTATTTTTCCACTCGTTAATTTTAATATTACCTGTCCTATGGATCACATTTTACTTCCCTCGACCATTGAATTTAAAGACACTGATAATCCCAAAATCGGTATTTTAGTGCTTTCTCCTTGTCACCAAGGTTATGGTACCACGCTTGGGAATGCCTTGCGGCGCGTACTTTTGTCCTCAATTCCCGGCGCTGCAGTGGAAGCGGTCAAAATTGACGGAGTTGATCATGAATTTAGTGCCATTCCCGGAACACTCGAAGATGTTGTTCAAGTTATTTTGAATCTTAAACAATTGGCGGTTATTCTCCATACCGATGGACCAATTAAATTATCCTTAAAGAAAAAAGGGGTTGGAGATGTTACTGCGGCGGATTTTGAAACAAACGCTGACGTGCAAATTATTAATCCGGAATTAAAAATCGCCACAATTACTGATGCCAAAATTCCATTTGGCATTGAAGTAATCATTGGCAAAGGAATGGGATATGTGACGGCAGCGGAAAAAAGCAGTAAAAATCTGGATTTGGGCACGATGCTGATGGATTCATTTTATTCTGCCGTGCGTGATGTGGGCTATGACGTGGAAAATACTCGTGTCGGCGATATTACTGATTATGAAAAATTGGTTGTTACTATTGAAACAAACGGCACGATTACTCCACGTGAAGCTGTAAATCAGGCCACGGAAATTCTCATGAAACATTTCACCAGCATTCTGGAAACGACAAAATAATAGTATGAGACATCAGAAAAAAAATATAAAATTAGGCCGTGAACGCGGGTCGCGTATCGCTTTACTGCGCAGTTTGACCGAAAGTTTTATTTTACACGAAGCTATTACCACAACAAAAGCCAAAGCCAAAGCGCTCAAAAGTATTGTTGAGCCATTGATAACAAAAGCTAAGCGCAAACAGGTTTCCGATATGACAGCTATTGTTGGCTTTCTGTACACCAAAAAAGCCATTACCAAATTAGTAAAAGAAATCGCTCCGCGCTACACCGAACGTCGTGGCGGTTATACGCGCGTTACCAAACTGGGTAATCGTTTTAATGACAGTGCCGATATGGTACGCATTGAATTTGTTTAATATGATGAAAACTCTAACAATAAATGCCGAAGGCAAAGCAGTGGGACGCGTCGCCAGTGAAGTCGCCAAAATGTTGCAGGGCAAAAGTGATCCCAACTTTATTCCTCATTTGGATCCATTGACCACGGTTATTATTAAAAATGCCGGCAAGGTTATTTTTACTGGTCGCAAATTGGAACAAAAAGATTATCGACATCACACCATGCATCCCGGCGGCTTAAAAATTAAGCCCATGAAAAAAGTGTTTATTGAAGATTCCACGGAAGTAATGCGTAAAGCAGTCAACGGAATGATTCCCAAAAATCGTCGTCGAGAAGATTTAATGAAACGTTTGATTATTGAGGCTTAATCTTATTTATAGTGAGTTTTTATCGAAGTATGGCTGTACAAAAAACCAAATCAGAAGGACAAATGGAACGAGCTGTTGGCCGTCGAAAAACCGCGGCCGCTCGCGTGCGTCTTGTTGCGGGTACTGGAGAAATTACCGTTAACAATAAACCGCTGGCGATTTATTTTCCGCTTAAACTGTGGCAGGAAAAAATAATTTCACCGCTTTTGGTTTGTGGAAGAGAAAAACAATTGGATGTATCAGTACGCGTGGCAGGGGGCGGTGTTAATGGTCAGGCCGAAGCGGTCAGACATGGAATTGCTCGGGCTTTAGTTCTCTGGAATATTGAACTTAAACCAATTCTTCGTTCCCAAGGATTTCTTACTCGTGATTCACGTGGCAAAGAACGTAAAAAACCCGGACTTCATCGTGCTCGTCGCGCTCATCAGTGGAGAAAACGCTAAAAGATGCTATAATGAACCGGTGCATTCTTTCTTCATATGTCATCGGTAGTCAAAAATACAGTATTTATTCTCTTTGGTTCAATCGGCCAGAAAATTATTTCTTTGGCTTATTTTACGTTTTTGGTACGAATGCTGGGAAAGGATTTAACCGGTGATTACACGGCGGCGCTAGCTTTGTCCACGCTCTTTGTGGTTTTCATTGATCTTGGTCTCACCAATGTTCTTATTCGCAATGGTGCACAAAATCAGTCTAATCTTTCACAGTCAATCAGTAATATTTTTGCCATTAAAATTTTGACCAGTATTATTGCGTATACAGCAATGATGATTTTTTCTTTTAATAAATTTGATGCGGCGTTTAGTTTGTTGGTGGCGGCTTCAGGAATCACGATGATTCTGGATTCAGTTCATTTGACGTTGTACGGTTATTTGCGCGCGCTGGGCAAACTGAATTACGAAGCGGTAGGCATGATTATGAGTCAAACAATAACGCTAATTTTGGGAACGAGCTTTTTGTTACTACGCTGGCCGATCCTCACTCTGATTCTCGCATTTACCGTTGCTTCGGCCATTAACGTGATTTACAGTTTTTACCAAGCCAAAAAATCCGGATTTGTCTTTAAACGGCCGGAAACAACCGAACGTCTGCGACTGGTTTTATGGTCTGCTCTACCGTTTACCACGGCGATTATTTTGGGCCGTTTTTATTCGTATGCGGATATTATCATTTTAAAAATCATTAAAGGAAGCGGAGAAGTTGGCGTGTACAGCACGCCATCAAAAATAAGTTTTGCGTTTCAGTTTATTCCTTTGGCGTTTACGGCTGCGCTCTATCCGCATTTATCTGAACTGGCAAAAAATAATACAGCACAATTCCGTCTGGTTTTAACCAACAGCATACGCTATTTATTGCTCATTTCCGCGCCCATAAGCTTGGGAATTTTCATATTAGCCAAACCAATTGTTCTTTTGGCCTTTACGGAAAAATTTATTGCCAGTGTCGCGCCTTTAAAAATTATGATTTTAAGTTTAATTTTTTCATTTGTTAGTTTTCCGCTCGGAGCCGCGCTTAATGCTTGTGGCGCGGAAAAAAAACAAACTGCCATTGTGGCTGTAGCTCTCATAATTAATTTAATTGGGAATGCGTTTTTGATTCCCAAATTAGGCGCAATGGGAGCCGCCTTTTCAGCCTTAATTGGTAATTGCATATTGGGAGTAGCCGGATTTTGGTTTTTGCCAAGTGATTTTAGGCCTCATTTGAACATACTTATTAAAACAGCATTGTCTTTGGGCATCGCTGTCTTTCTTATGTCAATATCAGTAATATATACGCAGGCCACGCTACAAAATCTTTTTTTATCAATGATTGTTGGCGGCGCAGTATTTATTTCTTTGGCATTTACTCTTGGTTTAATTGCCAAAAAGGATTTAATTTATCTTAAATCAGCCTTTGGTAAGACAAAAATCGTATGAAAAAAATATTAATGGTGACTTTGGAATTTCCACCTATGGTCGGAGGAATAGCAACGTATGTGGATGATTTTGTACACGCTTTGCCTCCGGAAAATGTCATCGTTCTCGCTCCGCCCACAAAATTATTGGCACGATGGTTTTGGCCGCGTTGGCTATTATTGGCTTGGCGTGTATTTTTGATTATAAAAAAAGAAAAAATTGAAGTGGTAATAATTCATCATATACTTCCGGTTGGATATGCCGCGCTTATCGCGCGCTGGCTGACTCGAGTGCCCTATATTATTTTTTCCCATGGAACTGATATTGCGGCCGCTAGCCGTCATGCCTGGAAACGGCTGATGGTTCGTCTGATTTGTAATTCGGCCGAACAAATAGTTATGAACAGTGAATCACTAAAACGCCGATTTCTTATTAAATTTAATGACTATGAATCCAAAACCAAAGTGATTTATCCGTGTCCCAATGACATATTTTTTAAGCCAGTTTCCCAAGAAAAAATTAGGGAAATTAAAAGTCATTTGGCCATTGGCGGGCGACAAGTTATTTTATCAGTGGCGCGAATGATCGATGGCAAAGGTTTTCCGCATTTGGTGCGCGTCATCAAAGATGTGGCGGATCAAGTGCCGAATATTACTTGGCTTATTATTGGCACTGGTCCTAAACTGGCGGAGATTATTGATTTGGTGCAAAAAAATTCTTTGCAAAATATTGTTCGTTTCATTGGGGAAATTCCGCATAGTGAATTACCGGCCTATTTTCAGGCCAGCAACGTGTTTACTCTTTTGACTCATCCTGATAATGGAATGGAGGAAGGATTAGGTTTGGTGTTTTTGGAAGCGGCTGGCAGTGGATTGCCTTGTATAGCAGGAAAAAGTGGAGGAGTGGAAGAAGCAGTAGTGCATGGCCAAACCGGATATGTATTTGACGTGTATCAAAATCAAAAAGCGATCACCGAAGCTCTGGTTTCTTTATTAAAAGATCCGTCTTTGGCCACTCGACTCGGTCAGCATGGCCAAGCCAGAATACGTTCGGAATTTAATTGGAAAAATCAGTTATATGATATAATGAATCCATGAAAACAGCATCACAACCAGTTTGGGAACGCGTTTTTTTGTCACGTTGGTTTTTGTTATTGCTTTTAGGAGTGTCTACCATAATTGCGATTAGTTACGCACGCGCGTATTACGAAGACTATACTATACGCCGAGAAATTTCCCGACTGCAAGACGAAGTCAAAAAATTGGAAAAGAAAAAATTTACCTCACTCGAATTATTACAATACGCGCAAAGCGAACATTTTTTTGATGATAAAGCCAGAACTGAATTGAACTTAAAAAAACCGGGCGAGCAAGTTTTGGCGATTCGCGGTATTACGCCAAATAATTCAGTGGATTCAGTGCAAAATCCAGTTGCTGGACGTGTGGATGAATTGCCCTTGAATAATCCCCGCAAATGGTGGTATTATTTTGTGGAACATAAACTACCGGCAGTAAAATAATTTTAATTTTTTTAAATGTATTTTTATGAGTGAAGTGGAACAAACAAACGCGGAACAGGCCAAAAAAATGCCTGTCAATCTCTTGGTTTTGGGCGTAGGCGTCGCGCTTTTATTGGGACTTTTGGGTCTGGGAGTTTCTACCGTCTATGGTGTTTATCAAGTATCGGAAAATCCGGTTGTGGTTTCTCTGGCGCGTGCTTTTAAAATTCGAGTGGCGGAAGTGAATGATACTCCAATTCTGTATAGTGAATATATTCGCGATACCAATTCTTTACGACTGTTTTACGCTAAAAAGTCAACGGAAGTACCGTATGACAAAAATCAACAATCAGATCAAGTCTTAAGTCGGCTCATTGCCAATATACTTATTCAGCAAACAGCTCAAGAATTAAATGTCACAGTCACTGACGCGGATCGAGAAATGGCTAAGAAAGATATTTTGGCTCGCTTTGAAAATGATGAAACAAAACTGGCCGCTGATTTAAATGACAATTTGGGAGTAACTCTTCCGGAATTTTTTGATAGAATTTTGGAGCCGACTATTTTGGAAAAAAAGGTGGCGGAGCAATTTGCCACTAGCACTGATCCCCAAAATAGCGGATTTGCCGAAGAACAAGTCCGTGCTCGTCATATTTTATTTACGGTTAATGCTCCGGCTGATGATGCCAAAGCAAAGGCTGATGCCACGCGAGTTCTGAAAGAATTGCAAAAAGGCGCTGACTTTGCTGAGTTGGCAAAAAAATACGGCACTGACGGAACCAAGGATCAAGGCGGGGATTTAGGCTGGTTTGGACGTGGAGATATGGTGAAAGAATTTGAGGACGCGGCCTATGCGCTTAACAAAGGCGAATTAGTTAAGGCTCCAGTCAAAACCCAGTTTGGCTATCATTTAATAAAAACCGAAGACAAGCGTTCCACCAAAAATTTCAGCGCGTATATGAATGAAAAATTAAAAACAGCCAAGATCAAGGTCTTTGGAAAAATTCATAATCCATTCGCGAATTTGCAGGGCGGAGCAACCGTCACGGCTCAATAAACCGACAAAATCCTTCTCAATCAAGAAGGATTTTAACGCGGGTATTGTATAATGGTAATATGCGACCTTCCCATGGTTGAGCCAGGGGTTCGATTCCCCTTACCCGCTCCAAAATAGTGACGCATGCCCCCTTAGTTCAGTGGCAGAACGGTGGTATCATTTCGATTCTTAGTGAGTGCTCCAGATTTGTAGAAAAAGGTACAGAAGTACCCAAAGTGCGTCTCGGTAGTGACTTAAAATACAAGCACGAACATAGTTTATTGCCACTAATTTTCTAAAAAAGTCTATTATGTACTTGACTAGACATACTTACGAACAAACTTGGCAAGTGCATGGCTATACAATGCTTAGTATGGATTTGGGAGTTGCCTTTCCTTTTAGCACAATGAAACACCAGCTCTGTTCGTTTGTAGATAAAAACTGGTTTTTCACTTTTGAGAATAACGTGGGAAGTATGTATTACAGCAAACAAGAAATGGAGCTTGCTGGATATTGGGGGCAGAATGATTTTTTAGATGACGATTGGTTCGAGCAATATATCAACAATAGCCAGAAACTTTACTCTCAAGCTGAAAAATTATTCCAAAAATATACCGAAGAAGTGGTTGTTAAGGCAGATAAAGAAACACTCTACAAAATAGTTAGAGAAGTAGGGTTGCTTCTTACCGATCTCTACGGGTATTTCAATTCTTGCCAACCTCAGTGCGTATTCCATCTTGAAAGAGATTTGGAGCAAGAAATTAGCAAATCCGTTCCAAAAGAGAAAGTTCGAGAACTGATGCTTGCGTTGGCGCGACCCGAAAATAGAACCTTGCTCGACGAAGAAGAAATAGAATGGCTAAAATTATGTTCTGCGGAACAGCCAATAAACTCTCTCGAAAAGATATTAGAAAATCACAGCCAGAAGTATGGGATACTCGGTACTTCCGATGGCGGAGCATATTATACGGCTGATTACTATAAAAAATTATTTTCAAAGCGAAATATTGCTGAGTCAAAACAAAAACTGGAGAAAAAACTATCGCAAGAAAAAACGGTTAAAACGCAGAAAGCCACTCTTGTTGAAAAATACAAGATTTCAGAACACGCACAAAAATTAGCAGAAATACTTGCTGTCACGGGACATGAACGTTTTGAAATACGTTTGCGCGGCTGGATGCCACTCGATTATTGGATTACAAATCTGCTACTGCCGCATTTGGAAAAACATTTTGGAGTTAAGATTCAGTTTTCGCGACAATTCACCTTTTTAGAATTATTGCAATTTTTGTTAGTTGGAGATTATGACAAGACAGAGCTAAAAAAACGAGATGACTATTTTGTAATTGGTATGCGAAATGGACAGGTATTTCTAAAGTCCAGCGATGAAGGGAGAATTTATGCTAAATCTTTACTCCCCGATCTCACAAAATATAAAAACGAAATTGAAGGGCAAATTGCAAAAATGGGTTTTGTACGTGGCCACGCTTATGTACTTCATTGGAATGCAAAAGATGTTGTAAAAGAAATGGAAGAAATGCCTAAAGGATCAATTCTTGTAGCTGGACAGACAAGACCACAATTGATGCCTGCGATTAGAAAAGCCGCGGCTATCGTAACCGACGAAGGAGGTATTACATCCCACGCGGCCATCGTCTCAAGAGAATTGGGAATACCTTGTGTTATAGGTACAAAAGTTGCAACTAAAATAATTAAAACTGGGGATTTGATAGAAGTTGATGCCAACGAGGGTATTGTGCGAATAGCCGAACGCACCAATTAACACTTCAAAAATATGAACGAAAACATGGAAAACTATAAACAATTTGAAACAATACGCCATGGGGAGAAACATGGCGAGGAATTGTCCGAAGTTGGTATCGAGCAATCAAAAATTAAGGCACAAGAGTTGCTCGAAGAAATTAAAGCAGCCCCCGACGGCTCTGTTTTTTATGCGATGTCGTCAAATGTTGGGCGTGCGATAGAAACGAGGGATGTAATTGAATCTGAATTGATAACATTAGCAGAAAATGAACAGGGCATAGAATTTATCTCTGTTCAGGATGTTGAAAAAATAAAACAAGCCAAGGGTGATAAGACTAAGAAATATGTTATAACAGGTCTTCAACCGAGTACCGCACTTGGTTTTAACGAAAGAACACCATCACTTTCGGCATTTCTTAAATTCAAGAAAGCATACAAAAATAACGAGGATTTGATTGGGCAAACTTGGGCGGCTAAATCTGGCGAACTTGAAAAGCTAAAAGAAAAAATCAGACAAGAAATTCCCGACTTGGACGTTTCCGGAATAAATCCAAAAGAGTTTGACGAAACACCCGAAGAAGCAGCTCTAAAATATATTCGTCTCATGAAAAGAATGGCCGAGATAACAGAGAAATATTTTCCTGATCATCCATGGAAAGGATTACAAATCGGCCACAATCTTTCCGCTGACTTCGCGGCTTTGGCCATGCTCGACAAAAATATTTCCGTAGAATCAATTGAGGAGTTGGGAGGAAAGTTTCGCCAGTTTTTAGAATCAGCACATTTTGAGTTAAAGGATGGAAAAATTGTGGCAAAATACCGTGATCAAGAAGTGGAACAAGAAAAAGATTTGGACGGGATCATTCAGGATTTAGAAAAGGCATCGGAGGAACGAAAAAAAGAGTGGGGAGCAGTTTCGTGAAGTTCGCCGAATCGAATTTTTGATAAAATGGGTTCCAACATAGTCGTAAAGATGCTCCATGATGTTTCAGGCTTTGACTGACGGTTAAATTCATGATAAAGTACAAATACAAATATATGAGTTTTATAAAAAAAATGAAAGACACAGCCATTAAATTTTTACTCGGAAATTCCGCCGTGCCGCGCGGTCTTTTTGAATTACAGCAATATTTTTCTCATAATGAACCTATAAATTTTCGACACGAGAAGGGTGACGACGGAAAAATTATCGCCATCAGTATAAATTTCCGACACGGATCAATTGTTACCACAGGAAAAAATCAAGAAGAATTGGACTCAAACATCAAAGATGCAATTCTGACTTCATTCGATGTACCGTCATCCTACGCGATTGAAGCAGGACTACAGAGAGTGGGCGAATCAAGGGGGGAATATGCCACCACGTAGCGAACTTCCCGGTGAAATAAAACGTAAAAAATTTGTAAGTGCTTTGGAACGCTTAGGTTTTAGTATAAACAAAGTCGGTGGCGACGGAAGTCATTACAAAGCTGTTTGGCCTAAAACGCAAAAATCAATCGCCATTCCACTGGATTTACGTAAAGATGTATTATACTATCTGCTTAAAGAGATAGAACAATATAGTGGCATAACGTGGGAAGAGATAAATAAAGAATTATAAATATGCCCCCTTAGTTCAGTGGCAGAACGGTGGTATCGTAAACCACAGACATCAGTTCGATTCTGATAGAGGGCTCAAATAAGAAAACTACTTGCAGGTAGTTTTTTCTTACTATTTTTTATGCTATACTGTAAACCAGTAGTTTAGACTGTTCGATAAACTCACTGCAAGCAGGCTCATCATAAATATGATTAATTTGCACGGTGTCAGCAAAAAATACGGCCGCGAATCAATCGCATTGCACAATATTTCGGTTTCCATTGGCGCGGGCGAGTTTGTGTCAGTTGTCGGACAAAGTGGAACCGGTAAAACAACTTTGGTAAAATTATTGATTGCTGAAGAGCGACCGACGAACGGCAAAATTAGTATCGGTGGTTGGGATATAACCAAAATCCGCCAGTCAGAAATACCGCTCCTACGTCGGCAAATCGGCGTTATTTTTCAGGATTTTAAATTATTGCCCAATAAAACCACGACGGAAAATGTTGCTTTTGCTTTGGAAGTGGCCGGAGAACGAACCAAACGAATTCGTGAAATTGTGCCCCGCGTCTTGGATATTGTGGGACTGAATTCCAAGAGCAGAAATTTTCCGCATCAATTATCTGGCGGAGAACAACAGCGTGTGGCAATTGCGCGTTCATTGGTGCATCGTCCCAAAATTTTGGTGGCCGATGAGCCGACCGGCAACCTTGATGCGATTAACACTCACGAAATTATAGAGATATTAAAAAAAATAAACAGCTTTGGCACAACGGTCGTGCTCGTAACGCACAATCGCGAGATCGTCAATCATCTGAATCGGCGCGTTATTTCACTTTCCGAAGGAACAATTATGTCAGATGAAGAACAAGGCAAATATAAATTGACTTAACTATGTTAACCTCGTTTTGGCGCGTCATTAAATTTTCTTTGCTGGATCTGGGCCGGAATTTCAGTTTGGCCTGCATGACAATTTTAGTACTCACGCTTTTATTGATTTCCGTCAATACTCTTCTTGGCGTGCGCCTCATTACACAAGCCGGCATTAAAGTTATTAAACAAAAAATTGATTTGAGCATTTATCTCAAACCAAGCGTAACCAATAATGAAATCAAAATTCTGGAAGAAAAAATCAAATCAATTCCTGAAGTGAAAAATGTACGACTGACCAGTCGCGAGCAAGCTTTGGAGGATTTTAAGGCACAGTATCAAGATCAGCCCGAAATTATTGCGGCCTTGTCCGAGGTTGGAGACAATCCGCTTGGTCCGGCCTTTGTGGTTAAGACTGATGATCCCAAAGATTATGAAAAAATAGTTTTGCTGATTTCCAAACCCGAATATGCCAATTTAATTGAAGATAAAACCTTTGCGGATACACAAACCGCAATTGAAAATATAACTAATATCACCGCTCGAATTCAAGAATTCGCTCTCGCCATTTCCTTTTTATTTGGCTTAATTGCCGTCACGATTGTTTATACTACTTTTCGAGTGGCGATTTATACGGAACGTCTGGAGATTGGCATCAAAAAATTGGTTGGCGCCAATAATTGGTTTATTCGTGGCCCTTATTTGATTGAAGCAATCATTTTGAGCACCATTAGTTTGGGAATTTCTCTTGGTGCCATGTGGGCGGCGACGCGCGCGATTGACCCTTATTTTGCACCGCTTTTGGGCCAAGCAAATCTATTGACAAACTACCTTTCGAGCCATATACTTCTGGTCGCCGGTTTTGAATATGTAGTCGTACTTTTTTTGACTATTTTTACCAGCGCGATGGCAATGCGTCAATACTTAAAAGCCTGACCCTTCAACAGGTTCAGGATCTTCGTCTCGACATAGTCGGGACTCGATCGGGGATCGTCTAATGGTAGGACAGTAGCCTTTGAAGCTGCGTATCGGGGTTCGAATCCCTGTCCCCGAGCCAAATTTTGTCTATTGTCTAATAGATTAAAAACGTGTACACTACTGAGTAGCTAAAGTTGGCTATTTTTTATTTAGTCATTTTTTGGATAATAAAAGTAAAAATTCGTGTCATTATGGTATCGTTTAATATAAAAAAAGACATTTCGGAAAAAGGGAAGATGAAACAAAGGCAGAAATTACTGAAATCAATGATCCGCTCTGATTTGACTGAACTTTTTCAAACATCGCTCGATATAAACAAAGTTGCCAAAAAAAATTGTGAAAACTTTATTGGCAGTGTGGAGATTCCGGTTGGTTTGGCCGGTCCACTGCAAATACAATCAGATATTTTGCCCAAACAGATTATTATTCCCTTGGCTACAACCGAAGGCGCTTTGGTGGCAAGCACTAATCGAGGTGCCAAAGTTATTAACCTGTCCCAAACTGGGAAAGTTTTGGTAAAAAAAATCGGCATGACCAGAGCTCCGGTTTTTAAATGCCAAGATATTACGGCCGCCCAGGAATTTAAAACTTTTTTGGAAGATAATTTTGTTGAGCTTAAAAAAATTTCAGAATCAACGAGCAATCATCTTAAACTTTTGTCCTTTAACTGCTGGACTCGAGGCCAATATGTATTTGTGCGTTTTGTCTTTGATACCGATAAAGCCATGGGAATGAATATGGTAACAATTGCGCTTAAACATGTCTGGTCTGAATATGTATCAAAAAAAACCAAAGCGGAATTGATTTCTTTATCCGGCAATGTGTGCGCTGATAAAAAAGATTCATTGGTTAACAGAATTTTAGGCAGGGGATACAGTGTCGAGGCGGAAGTTTTTATACCTCCTGAAATTGTTACTGAAGTTCTACAAACAACCAAAGAAAAATTTTACGAAACTCATATTGTAAAAAATTTGATTGGCAGTAACATTGCCGGATCATTTTCGCAAAATATGCAGGCCGCAAATATTATTGCCGCGGTTTTTTTGGCCACTGGTCAAGATGTGGCTCATGTAGTAGAAGCCAGTCAATGCGCCACAACTGTGACGATTGAAGGTGAGAATCTTTATGTAGCGGTTTCATTGCCAAATATAAATCTGGGTGTTACGGGCGGAGGAACTTGGCTGCCAGCGCAAGCACAAGCCAGAAAATTAATACAGGAAGGCGGGGAAATAGATTCCAAACAATTGGCAGCCGCAGTTGGTATCGGTGTTTTGGCCGGAGAAATTTCCGGTTTGGCATCACTGGCCAATAATTCTTTGGCTGATGCTCATCAAAAATTTGCTCGTTAATTTAGTTTTTTTATGATTTGCTCTTCTCCGGTTGGAATTGTCTCGTATGGAACTCATATACCGAGTTTAGTCGTCTCTTTGAGTGAAATAGAAAAATCACATCATAAACCAATTGGATCAGTGTCCGCGGCTTTGCAAGTCAAACAAAAAACCGTTCCGAATCTGGATGAAGATACCATTACTATGGCCTATGAATCTGCTTTGCAAGCGCTGGAACGGGATCCAAACGTCGATAAAGAAAAAATACAAGCACTTTTTGTCGGCAGTGAAAGTCATCCTTATGCAGTAAAACCATCCGGTTCAGTGTTAATAGAGGCTTTAAATTTAAGCCCTTACATAGGCATGGCTGACTTGCAGTTTGCATGTAAAGCCGGAACACAATCTTTGCAAATCTGTTTTTCCTATGTTTTGTCCGGCATGGCGCAATATGCTTTAGCCATTGGATCAGACACTGCACAATCAAAAGTCGGTGATGTTTTGGAATATACCGCCGCGGCTGGGGCGGCCAGTTTTATTGTTGGTAATGATTCAATCATTCTTAAATTGCTGGCGACTAATTCTTATGCCACTGACACGCCGGATTTTTGGCGCAGACCAATGGAAGAATATCCTCAACACACTGGTCGTTTTACGGGTGAACCGGCTTATTTTCATCATATTGAAGCATCAACAAAAAAAATACTTGGGGAAACCGGACTAAAACCGTCTGATATAGATTTTTGTATTTTTCATACTCCCAATGGAATTTTTCCACGTTTAATAGCGAAGAAGTTAGGTTTTACCGATGAGCAAGTTGCTCCTGGTTTGATTGTGGAAAAAATCGGCAATTGTTACGCGGCTATGACTATGCTGGCATTATCCGCGGTGTTGGATGTGGCGCAAAAAAATCAAAAAATATTGTTGACTTCGTACGGATCTGGCGCGGGCGCTGATTCGTTCTTATTTGAAACCACGGAATTGCTGGTAGAGAAAAGAAATACTTGGCATGATTTTGTTAATGATAAAATCACTCATGGCAAAAATGTGACTTATTCTGGATATATTAATTTGATTGATAGAAAATAATGCTGTATTAATATGATCACAAAAAATATTTCTATTTTAGGAAGTTATACTTCAAAATTCGGTGAGCTTTGGGACAAAAGTTTGGCGGATCTATTGTTTGAGGCAATTGGTGGTGTGTTAAAAAATTCAACAGTCGAGCCAGATCAAATTGACGCGATATTCGTGGCGAATATGGCGGCCGGCAGTTTCAATGACCAAAGACATCTGAATGCCATTGCCAGTCAATATTTTGTACATTTCCCGCCCGCTTATCGCTTGGAAGGAGCCTGTGCTTCCGGAGGCCTGGCAGTCGAAAGCGCAGTTTTGGGTTTATTATCCGGAATGTACAAAACTGTTTTAGTCGTTGGTGTGGAAAAAATGACCGATTCTGAGGTATCCAAAGTTACCGAAATACTGGCAACAGCAGCGAATACTAATTTGGAATACGGCGCGACATTCGCGGCTTTGTATGCTCTTTTAACACAAGCGTATCAAAATAAATTTGGCACGAATCGAGAACAATTATCAGCCGTGGCCGTAAAAAATCACCGGCATGCTCTAAAAAATACCAACGCTCAATTTCAAAAAGAAATTACCATTGATCAAGTTAACAATAGCACAGTGGTTTCCAGTCCATTACGATTACTTGATTGTTCGCCGATTTCCGATGGTTCAGCCGCAGTGATTTTGTCGGTTGAAAATGTTAAAAATAAACCAAAAATTATTGGTTTTGGTCATGGCCAAGATAGTATTGATTTGGCCAGACGAACAAACTTGACAGAATTAAAAGCCACGAAAATCGCGGCGGAAAAAGCCTATCGGATGGCTGGTCTAACTGCAAAAGACATTGCTGTGGCCGAAGTTCATGATTGTTTTACGATTGCGGAAATTTTGGCCATCGAAGATTTAGGATTTTTTGCCAAAGGAACAGGCGGTATAGCAACAGCGGAAGATAAGACTACATTTGGCGGAACCATAGTTATTAATCCGAGCGGAGGTCTAAAGGCCTGTGGTCATCCGGTTGGAGCTACTGGTGTAAAGCAAATAGCGAATATTTATGAGTTGATTGCCGAAGATCAATACGCTGTTGGATTAACCCACAATGTGGGCGGAAGCGGTGCCACAGCCGTGGTTCACATTATAACTAAATAGCGAGTAAACTGAATAAATAATATGAATGCAATTAATTATTGGCGCCAAAACAAAAAATGGAATTTATGCTTGGGAAAAATTGGAACAGTGTTCTCTTGCACCAAAATTTATGCTTCGGGATCCGAACAAAATAATATCATCCCTTATTTTTTTTGCATTGTCGATTTTGCCGATGGCGGACGATTTGAACTAATGGCCTGTGCCAATGAAGAAATAAATATTGGTGATCACGTTCAGTGCGTACTAAGAAAAATTGGCACGGGAGATAAAAAAAACATCATTGCCTATGGACCAAAAATAAAAAAATATGAAAACAGCCAAGGCATTTTCCCACGGCAAAGTAATCCTGAGCGGTGAATACAGCGCTTTGTACGGTTATAGCGCATTGGTAGGTGGAATTGATTTTGGCGTGGAAGTGGAGTTACGTGAAAAAAATAATGGCGAGATTGTTGAATACGACGAATATATTAATCACATTATAAATTTTTTTGCAAAGAATTTCGGTCAAACAATTTGTGATTTTTCTCTTAAAATAAATAGTAATTTGCCGCAAAAATCCGGTTTGGGATCATCGAGTGCTGTGGCCAGCGCCCTAATTATGGCATTGGCGCAGTGGTTTAATTTTAATTTGTCGAAACAAAAACTTTTTGAAATCGTCTGGCAATGTGAAAATTGGCAGCACGGTAAATCGAGTGGCGTGGATGCGGCCGGCGTGGTTTTTGGCGGTTTGGTGATATTTAAAAAAAATTCCGAAATTTCCACAATTGAAACGTTTAAGACAAATTGCCTTAAAGATAAAAAATTTTTATTGATAGATTCCGGACAAGCGGAAGAATCAACCAAAGAAATGGTACAGCTGATTAATGCCAAATTGCCCGCCAAAAATGTTATGACAATTATTTCTAAAATCGGCGAGTTAACCAATGATTTCATAGTTCAGTTACGCCAGGGAATTTTTGATCCGCAAATTTTACGAAAAAACAACGCTCTGCTGATTGAATTGGGAGTAGTGGGAAAAATAGCTCAAAATATAATTCAAAACATAGAACAAACCGGCGGTTTTGCCAAAATCACCGGAGCTGGTGGTATCCGAAGCGGATCCGGTTTTATTCTGGCCTATCATTCGGATTTAAATATATTAAAAAATTTTGTCAAACATAATAATTACGAATCATTCGAGATTTGTTTTTCATAAAAAATAAATTGCTATTAAGGAATTTATTATGAAAAAAATAATAGCCTCAGCGCCGGGAAAATTAATGCTTTTTGGAGAGCATAGTGTCGTGTATGGCTACCCGTGTATTGTCACTGCCATAGACAAAAGAGTTATGGTTACAGTCGAATTAAATACTGATGAAAATTTTTGGGTAAATGCCGATGATGTCGGGGTAATAAATTATAGTAAGAAAAAAAGTGAATTGTGCCAAAACATGCCGAACGGAGTACGATTTATTGAAACCTTGTATAAAATCTTTTTAGTGGAGTATCCGCAAACAGATAGTATAAAAGTTACGGTAAAGAGTGATTTTTCCAATCGATACGGATTTGGATCCAGCAGTGCAGTGACCGTCGCGTTTGCCAAAGCACTAATTAGTCTATATGAATTAAAATTAACAAAAGAAAAATTATTTGATTTGTGTTATCGAACAATTTTGGCAGTCCAAGGCAGGGCATCTGGTTTTGACGTCGCCTCCGCTATTTGGGGTGGAACGATTTATTATGTTCCCCAATCGTGTGTCGTCAAAAAATTAGATATTAAAAAATTACCTTTGACCGTTATTTATACGGGAGTAAAGGCAAATACCGTGGAGCTTATTCAGAGTGTAAAAAAAATTAAAGAAATAAAACCGGATTATATTGAAGATGTTTTTTATGCCATTACAATGCTAGTTGAACGCGCGCCAATAGCTTTACTAAATGAAAATTGGAATGAGGTTAGTGTTTTAATGAAAGAAAATCAAAATCTTTTAAGAAAATTAAATATCAGTACTGAAAAAATAGAACAATTGATTTCCATTTTGGATAAAAATGGTTTTGGCGGTGTCAAAATATCTGGAGCCGGTGGCGGAGATTGTCTGATTGCTATTTCTAATAACTTAAAACAAAATAATTTTAGATATGATATAGAAATGAACGGCGGGGAAATTGTTCCGGTTAATTTTAATTCTGAAGGAGTCCGAATAGAGTATGCCGAATAAAATAACACTACCAAAGATAACGGTCCAAGCATCTCCCGACGTTGCTTTTATAAAATATTGGGGTAAAAAAAATGAGATCGAAAGAATACCGGAGAACGGCAGCATTTCTATGATTCTCTCCGGCCTCCATACTACGACTACGGTGGAATTTTCGGAAAAACTGTCCAATGACAAAATAATTATTAATGGAAAAACTGCTGACAAGGAAACAAAACGAGTAACTGAGCATTTGGACAGAATCAGAAATTTGGCACGGGTCACTTTTAAAGCCCGCGTAGTTTCAGAAAATAATTTTCCGGAAAGTACCGGATTATCCAGTTCTAGTTCCGGTTTTGCGGCTCTGACAATCGCCGCTACATTGGCCCTTGCTTTGGATTTATCGGAACCAGAATTAAGCATATTGGCACGCCAAGCTTCAGGATCAGCCTGCCGTTGTGTATGTGGCGGGATTGTGGAATGGATACGTGGTGAAACTTCTTCCAATTCGTACGCGCAAACAATTTTTCCCGCTGATTATTGGGACCTGCGCGATATCGTGGTCGTAATAAATTCTGAAAAGAAAAAAATTTCGAGTACCGCCGGTCATATCACCGCGCGTTCCAGTATTTTTTTTGAAACCAGACAAAAAAATATCCAGGATAAAATTGAAAAAATGAAGAAGATAATTGCCAAAAAAGATTTTGCATCTTTTGGCGAATTATTGGAAAATGAATGTTTGGAATTTCATAGCATTTTATTTACCAGTCAGCCGCCGCTTATTATGTGGCAGGCGGAAACTTTGGCTCTTTTTAAAGAAGTAATGGATATGAGAAATAATGGATTGCCGGCCTATGTTACCATTAATACCGGGCACAATGTGCATATAATCACTCTGCCCAAATACCAAAAAGATGTCATGGAGAAAATTAAAGAGCTTAATTTTGTTAAAAAAATACTACTTACCAAAATTGGTGGAAAACCGGTGATTTTAGACGAACATTTGTTCTAAAATCCAATTGGAAAAGTGGCTTGACATTTTTTTTCTCTTATAGTATAGTGTCGGCATATCTGGATAAAAACGTAGTCGACTTTTACACGATATACTTTATTCATTTTATTTCGTACTATGAAAGGTACTATTAAAACCATCGTTGCAGAAAAGAATTTTGGTTTTATCACCCCAGAAAACGGTGGTAAAGACATCTTTTTTCATGCCTCTTCGTTAGTAGTTGGTTTGGAATTCAGTCAGCTTAAAGCTGGCGATATGGTAAGCTTTGACGTCGAAGAGTCTGAAAAAGGACCTCGCGCCGCCAACGTAACCATGGCCTAAATAATGGCAAATAAAAAAACCACCTCAAGTGTTAAACAAAGGGTGGTTTTTTGTTGACGAATTTTTTTGACCGTGATATGCTCTCACCGTTGTTCTTTACACATTATTCGGCGGTAGCTCAGTGGTAGAGCAGTTGGCTGTGACCAACGTCTTTTTATTTTAAAAAGACAAAATAGCAGCTCTCGGTAGTAACACCGAGAAGCAAACGGAGTGAATTGTCAGGAAACCTGTCCCCGACTTATGTCGGGGTGGTAATCTGCAGCCAAGTCTCAATGTTTTTTGTGTGATCCATGCTTTGCGCGCTATATTGAGGAAGGTTCAGAGACTATCCCTTTCACGGGAGTACTCTTCGATAAAGTCTCGGGTTTATCCCGAGTGAGTCCCGACGAAGTCGGGACGAATCGAGGGGGAAGCGCTTCGCACCCCACCGTTTTCGGCATGACCGAATCTATGACGAGGGTGATGATATAGTCCACGCTTTAATGAAAATTAGGGAAACGTGTAACCAATTGGTCGTGGGTCCGAATCCCACCCGCCGAGCCAAATAAACATTAGCTTTTGCTAGTGTTTTTTGTTACTATATAATAAATAACAGCTATGAAAAAAGATACATCGTGGGACAAATCAGGTGAATGGTATAATAATTTAATTGAAGAAGAGGGAAGTTATCAAAAAGAAATTATTTTACCAAATTTAGAACGCCTGATTTCATTCAAACTAAGCTTAAAAATTCTTGATTTAGGTTGTGGAACTGGATTTTTTGCTCGTGCTTGGCAAAAGAAAGGAGCTGTGGTAATTGGGGTAGATAACAGTAAGGAAATGATTGCGATCGCCCAAAAATCTGATCCAATTGGAAATTACCATTATGGTTCGGCCGATAACCTTGGAATGATTAAACCAAAATCAGTCGATGCCATTACTATTATTTTAGCCTTGCAGAACATGGAAAAACTATCCGCAGTATTGCAGGAATGCGCGCGCGTTCTTATACCTGGAGGCTCAGTCTATATAGTTATTAATCATCCTTGTTTTCGGATCCCGAAGGCATCAAGTTGGGAATGGAGTCCTGAGAAAACAACACAATTTCGTCGGATTGATCGATATTTATCAGAGGCTAAACTGGCAATTCAAATGCATCCCGGATTAAATCCCAATGATCAAACTGTCTCATTTCATCGTCCATTGCAAACCTATTTTAAGCTACTTGGTAAATCCGGTCTGGCTGTAACTCGTTTGGAAGAGTGGATTTCTCATCGACAAGGACCAAAGGGTAAAACTTTCACTGCTTTGGAAACTGCGCGCAAAGAAATTCCTCTGTTTCTTTTTGTTCAAGCCATTAAAATTAAGTAGCAAAAAAAGGGGATTGGCATGCTATTTTTTTTATGGTATAATTTGTAAATTAAACTAGCGTTGTATACAGTCATGAAGTAAAATAATCATACTTCTAACTGTACCAACTATGGTAATACATAAACGAACACGATTGACCCCGTTTCAGAG
>Ga0209541_10003319_pt1 | contig 29660 bp, 34 predicted proteins | sample RifCSPlowO2_01_FD_184027 | JGI IMG/M metagenome (GOLD analysis project Ga0209541, IMG submission 184027) | Groundwater microbial communities from Rifle, Colorado - Rifle CSP2_plank lowO2_0.1 (SPAdes) (version 2) | ecosystem: Environmental > Aquatic > Deep subsurface > Groundwater | place... | reverse complement strand
GGTACGTGCCGTAACAGTGCGGATGCAAAATAGAGAAGTAAGCTTCAAGATACTTGCATGCTCTGCATTGCGGAGAGCAATAAGTTCCCTATTCAGGGAACTTTTCTACAGAGCCATTTACAGAGCATCCTGATACTAATAGCATCGTCGCAATAATTCCTAATAAGCATAATTGTTTATTCATCATTCAAAATAGTTCTTAGAATTCCTATATATATGTTGCTTTTTGAGAGTATTCTCTGATTCAGTTCTTAGTCAAAAGCCTTCTTTTAGCCATTTTAAACCACTCCAAAGGCTTTATATAGCTCTCCAGCACCTTTGTCACGTATGAAAGACAAAATCTATGACCTTTTAACTAAGCAAGGCGAAGTTACTTGGCAGACTGTTATCCAAGACTTGATCAAGAAAGAAGAACTAGACCCTTGGAACATTGATATCAGCCAACTGGCTCATAGATACATGCAAACTTTGAAGAAACTTCATGAACATAATTTCTTTGTTTCTGGTAAAATGTTACTGGCTTCTGCTATTCTCCTGAAGATGAAATCTGATCGATTACTGTATGGAGATCTAGCAAGCTTTGACCAGCAATTGTTTCCCCAGGATGATGCACTGCTTGACGGCGAAGATGACTTTGTTGACAAACAGCAATATCGACTGACTGATTTCCCGCAATTATTGATCAAGACTCCTCAAGTCAGAAAGCGGCAACTTACCTTAAATGACTTAATGTCTGCTTTAGAGAAGGCTTTGGAAGTCGATGAACGTAGAAACATCAAACGACTGCAAGAAGTTGAAGTGTTCAATCAAGCTGTCCTTCCTCAAAAAATCTATGATATCACAGAATTAATCAAAGAGATGTACGAAAAAATTACTTATCACCTAGGGCATAAACCTACCTTAACGTTTGATGACTTAGTACCTTCACAAGAGCGGGCAGACAAAATCATGACTTTCATTCCTTTGTTACATTTAGATGGACAACAAAAAATCGACATGCACCAAGACAAGCCTTTTGGCACCATTCATATTAGGTTAGGAACTGGGCCTAGTGAAGAAACTTCTTGATAAATTGTTTTGTCGTAGTTGTTTCTTCTTTTCCTGATTGCATGTCCTTAACTTTGATCTTCTTTTCTTTGACTTCTTCCGGACCTATGACTACTACATAGGGAATGCCTTGCACGTTTGCGTAATCGAAATTCTTAGAGACACTTCGACCCATCACATCTATTTCCGTGTTGATGCCTGCGTCACGCAATTCTTGAGCCACCTTATTTGCCTCAATGAACTCTTTGATAGGCAAGACAAAAACTTGTGTGACACTTTTCTTGACTTCTTTCTTCTGCGTACTTACAACATCCATAATCGTGTCCAAACCAAAAGAGATACCGACAGCAGGGACTGTGCCAGAACCCCTAAACAAGCCAATCATGTTGTCATAACGGCCACCAGCTGCGATTGAAGAACTGATGGGACTATTGACTGCGAAGACTTCAAAAATAGTGCCTGTGTAATAAGATAAACCGCGAGCAAGTGAGACCTCAAATACTGCTTCCGGAGCATATGACAAGACTTCTTCCATTTCTAGCAGACCTTGTTTGTTGAGCAGAATTTTTTTTAATTCTTTTATTTTTTGATCATTGGTTCCTTTGATAGAAATCCATCTGCAAAGATTATCTATAGGCTCTGAGAATATTCCTTTTTGCTGCAATTCTTTTTTGACTACTTCTAACCCTAGTTTTTTCAGTTTATCAAGGGAGAGAATTGCTGTAGTTCTTTTTTCTTCTGGAATCTGCGCTGTTTCCATTAATGCATCGAGAATTTTTCTGTTGTTGACTTTGATAACTACTTGCAATCCTATAGCCTGAAAAGCGTCTTTTGCTAAATTAATCAATTCTGCATCCTGCCTCATGGAAGAACTGCCGATGACATCGACGTCACACTGCGTGAACTCACGGTACCTTCCAGCTTTTAATGGACCATCCCGAAAAACGACACCAATCTGATATCTTCGGAAAGGCATTTTTAACGTAGGATTCATGGCAACGACACGCGCTAGAGGGACTGTTAAGTCATAGCGCAAAGCCAGATCACGATCTCCCTGATCTTTCAACTTGAACGTCTCCTTGAGGATCTCATCGCCTCCAGCGTACTTTGAAGCTAATACATCATATCTCTCTAAGATAGGAGTCTCTGCTGGAGAAAACCCGTAGTGCTCGAAGATTTTTTTGAGCGTATTCTCTACTGATTGACGAATAATTTTTTCTTCTGGCAAGAAATCTCGAGTGCCTTTTGCTCTGCTGAGTTCTTCCATTAGTTATACCTCTTAAGATTAGGAAGGGCGGAAGGGGAGAGTCGAACTCCCTTCTCGAGCTGACTGTCTTGCGACCACAGGCTCGAATCATAACCGTTAGACCACAACCGCCATGTTGAAATTGATAGAATTTTGTTTATATTTTTTTTATAAATCTTCTGTGAAAAAGCCAAGCTAGAAAAAAGGGTATTACCGATGATGAAGACAACCAACTCGGGTCATTGTATACTCTTGATTATTGAACAGTATTTAAATCCTTCGCCGCCACAATCTTTATGTATATCCTCATCTTGTCCTTTTTATGGAGGTGTTGAGTTATGTGTAATGTTAAAATCTTTGAAACCGTTATAGCTTTGATAGTGATTATTTTTAGTTTTTGGGTAACTGACTACTCTCAATGGATCACTGTTTTAGCTGGAGTTGTGTTGTTAGTACATGCATTGTTCTGCAAACACAAATAAATAATCTTTTTCTTTCTTTTTTTACTTCTTTAGGACTTGGAGATTAGCTTGTCGACGCTATTTAGTTATATTCTCCAACTATAGGCGTTATACTTTATTGATTTTTTTCTCTTTCTCTCAAATTTCCTTTAGCAACTCCCAAATATATTTTCCTCTTTTTTCTCCCTTTAATCCTATAGTTACTGTTTTACACTTATATATCTCTGAAAAGAATTTTAGGCTTCTATTGTCTGTATTTTGAAAGTTAGACTTTACTTCAATTGCGTGAATTTCTTTGTTTTTAACTATAAAATCAATTTCCTGCTTGTTTGTTGTTCTCCAAAAATTAATCTTTTTACCAGATTTCATCAACTCAAGAAAAACAAATGTCTCAAAAGAGCTTCCAAATATAACTTTGGGAAATTCTTTTAGCCACAAAAGATGCATCATTCCAGTATCTAAGAAAAATATCTTAGGATTCTTTGAAATTTCACTCCTTAAATTTTTATGAAATGGAGTTATTCTTTTTATGATAAACGTATTTTCCAGCAAATCAAGGTACTCTAAAACAGTCTCCCTGTTAATATCAAGCGTGTTTGAAATTTCTAAAACATTAAGCAGTTGTCCAGACTGCGACGCAAGTAGCTCAATCAGCTTATTGAAAGAGGAGATGTTTCTGATATTTCCTATATTTCGTATATCTTTTCTCACATAGGTGCTGATTATCTGCCCAAGATATGCTGTTTTTTTCTCTTCTGAATTTTCCAAAACAATTTTAGGGTATCCGCCAAATATAATGTATTCTTCCGCCAGCTTAACCAGCTCCTCGTTTATCGCTTTTGTATTTTCCTTGCTCAGCTTGTATTCTTTCTTCTTGAATATAAGAAACTCTTCAAAACTTAGAGGATAAATCTCAAAATTAATCGTCCTTCCAGCGAGGCTTTCCTTAAATTTCTTCTTGATCTCAAATGTTGATGAACCAGAAACTAGCAATTTTATCTTTGGGTAGTGATCATGAATTATTTTCAGAAACTTTGTCGGATCATCCATATATTGAATTTCATCAATCACAAGAAACATTTTATTTTTTTCATCAGCTTCTCTTTGGATTAAATAGTTGAAAACGCTTTCTGCTCCTTGGTTACATAACCCAAGCAAATGTGGCAGTTCCAAGTCAAAATAAAAAACATTTTTTTTAATATAGTTCTCAATTAAATAATTTAGTAGGGATGTTTTTCCAACTTGTCTTGCTCCATAAATGATGATGATCTCCCGCGATCCAAGATATTTTACTATTTCATCCACAATATTTCTTTTGTATATTCTGTCTGTCATGCGCGATGTTGCCTCTTACAATGAACATACAGAACATCTTTAAGAGATATTTCCACTATGTCATTATGTTATTTGTATGGTATAGTATGCATAAAATATAGTTTATAAATCTTTCGATTTAATATGCTCCTTTTGTGATAATCTTAACTTTCCTCAGAGACTTTCCTATTCGATGATCTATGGTTGAATGGCTGAGAAAGCAATTGATAATAAAATTATTACTTAACATAACTTTAGTATATCTTCAGTATAGTATCTATCTATAAATTCTACGAGGCATAACCCATCGTCTATATCGTCACCCAACGCTTCTTTAATTATTAGAGCTACTTCATCAGCTTCTAACATTTGTTCCATTACCTGTTGTAAATCCTTATTTAATGCTGGTAATCGAGACCTATGATTCACTTTTATTGACTCATAGAGTTGACTTCCTTCATATATCCTCACTTCTCTTATGCGACTATTTCTGTGAGTATCTTCTTTTGGGAACCCATCTTTATCAAAGTTTTCGACAATACCTCTTCGTTGACCGTAAGCGAATGTTACTTTAACCCTTTCTCCTCTATAATCTACATATTTCATTAACGTTGTTTCTTTCATAGTAAACCTATATTTTCTACTATATAATAAACTTTTTATGTAAAAATTATCTTTCTTACGATATATTTATAAATACGTCTTGATTAGGATAAATTATGGATATAAAACTAACAAAAGCTGATAGAATCATTTTAAAGTCTCTAGCTTACAATTCCAGAATTCTTGAAAAAGAACTGGCAAAACGCTGTAGCTTATCTAAAGATAGCATTCGCTATAGAACTAAGAGACTTGAGAAATTAGGTGTTATCAAAGGTTATGGAGTTTTTATTGACTATACTTCTCTCGGTTATCAGCCTTATAAATTATATCTAAAGTTAAATGCAACTAATCAACAGAAGGAAGGACTTATAGCATTTTTGAAAAAGCAACGTCATGTCTTCTCTATTTTTGAATCGTATGGTACTTGGGATATAGGTACTGCGATCTTTGCAAAGGACAGAATGGACTATTATACTTTTGAGACTCAACTCTTGTCTGAATTCGGATCTATTATTAACTCTAAACACTTTTGTTTAATGTTGGATGCAGTTATCTTTAACAATAATCTTCTTTATGAGGATAAAAATATAACAGAATATTCCTTCTGGAAATCAGAACATATCGAGACGATAGATGAAAAAGATAAACTTTTACTTCATGAACTTCATAAAGATTCAACAACAAACTTAGTTAAACTATCAAGAAAAGCACATTTAAGCATTGATTCTGTAAGCAAACGCATCAGGAGACTCAACGACAAAAAGATTATCTCTTTTTATCCCACAACCATTGATTATAATTTATTAGGCTATGAAAAATATAAACTCTTTATCTCTGTCAAAAACTACTCTGTTGAGGCTGAACGAAAGCTTTTTGCTTTTTTGAAAACGCAGAAGCAGACATTAAATATTATCAGGATTATTGGATCGTGGAAATTAGAAGTTGAATTTTTAATAAGAGAGTATGCTGAACTTTATAACCTCTTATCAGCATTACAAGAGAAATTTTCAGACAATATTCTTAAACTAGAATTTTCCATATTTAGAAATGAACTTTGGTTTCCTTCAGAACATCTGTTACTTTAATTGTGTAAAATCATACCATTCGAACTTATGAACTTCAAGATTAATACTTGTTTTCCAATCAGCTATAATCTTCCTAAAGCGTTGTCTTACCCTGTAGGATATATCATTCAGCTCTTTGGTATTCTTGGCTATTAAAACACAAGTGATATCAAAATCACCAGAAATGGAAATGAGCTCTATGCAATTTGGATGTTGAACTAAATGCTGTATAAGCTCTTTAATTTTTTCTTCAGTTACATTATGCAGCTTCATCTTGATGTCTACAATTAGATCATATTGCAATACTTTGGGGTTAATAAAAATTCCATATCGATTAATGATTCCAGAGTTATGCAATTTTTTAAGTCTTTTATGCGTAGAGTCTATGGAAAGGCTGATTTTCTTTGCTAAATTTGTCAAGGATTCTCTGCTGTTTTCCTGCAATAGCATTAGAAGCTGTTTGTCTTTTTTATCCATAATCTTAATAATTAAGACTAATATTTAAACCTTTCTGAAGAAATTAAGTAACTTAGGTAGATATACTTATTAATATCAATTACCACCCATATGTAGTTAATAAATTACTATTCCTATGAAGAACATGTCAAGGTTATTAAATACTGTAAAATGGCATATCAAAAAAATTGTAGTTGGTACACTTATTCTAGGATCACTTATAGGGATTAAAAGCTGTAGAGACAACACCGGAAAAGTAGTTTACCGTGGTACCATTGATGGGTATGAAGTTACCTACGAAGAAGGAAAATTCATGCCTTTTTTTTTCTCGTTATAAAAAATTCTCAACGACTGGAAATATCATGGTCTTAAGGAAAGACGAAAAAGAGTATAGATTTGAAGACTATTATCAAGAGTCTCGATTATTTAGGGGAAATCAAAAGAATCCAGGCTATTTGATAGACATACTTGATGAAATCATTTTAAAGGATACTTCAGAGAATGCAAGACATTACACTTTGAGAATGGCTTATTATTCCCCTAGGGATTATTTTGATGAACAATTCATCTTAGATATGAAAAAACGTGAGGCAGTAGAATTTGAACACTGTAATAATTTGTATAGAGAAATCAGGGGAAAAATACAAGATCTGCTTGTTAAATGATGTTAATAGGAGAAACAAAAAATAAACAATGAAAATAAAAATAGCAGTAGTTCAATTTGACATACGACAGTTTTGTCCTGAAGAAAATCTCAAAAAAGCTGAACTCTTTATTAGCAAGGCAGCATCAGCTAAAGCACATATTATTGTTTTTCCAGAGGATTTCCTTACAGGTCCGATTGAAAGGAGAAGTGAATTAGCTGATGGAAATAATACTTATAGAAAACATTTTCAAAACTTAGCTAGACAATACAAAATAGATATTGTACCTGGCTCTTTTATAGAACTAGATCACAAAGGACTACACAATACTACATATTATATTGATGCTACTGGAAAAGTCAAGGCAAGATATAGAAAAGTAAATTTATGGCTTTCTGAACGGAAATATATTACTCCGGGAAATGAAGTTTCGGTATTCAATACCCAATTTGGCAAAATCGGATTAATTATTTGTTGGGATTTGATTTTTCCTGAAATTTTCAGAAAGATGGCAAATAAAGGCGTCAATATAGTAATCTGTCCCAGCTATTGGACTTTTGAAGATGCTTCTGTTGGTTTGAAATACGATAAAAATTCTGATGCCAAACTTGTTGATGCAATGTGTGTTGGCAGGGCTTTTGAAAATGAAATAATTATGGTTTATTGTAATTCTGCCGGAAATCTAATTCTTCCGAAGTTTAAGGGAAAATTGCTCGGACATTCTCAAATTGCTGTGCCATTTATGGGTGCGATTAAAAAGCTTGAACATAATAATGAAGAAATGTTTGTTCAAGAAGTTGATACAGCTATTTTGAAAGATGCGGAAAAAGCGTATAAAATTAGAAAAGATTTGAAAACCAGAGTGTTATCGTAATCCAATCAACCAACGCATAGCTTTGTAGATCTTCGGGATTTCATCATTTGCCAAGAATTCTGGGTGCCCTGCAAAGTATGCTGCTAATCTCTTATAGGCAACAGCAGAAGGAGCTTGCGGGAATACGTGCACTACTGGTTCTCTTTTTACTAGAGATGCTTTAATCATACGGTCTTCCGGGATAACACCAATAACAGAGTGTTCTAAGATGGTTTCTACGTTCTTGATTTTAAGATCGAGATGATGACCTGCTCTGGTCAAGACTACACCACGCACATGCTTGCCATGATGCTGAGCAATGCGCACTGTTTTCAAGGCGTCTGCAACTGAAGGCAATTCTGGTGAAGCGACTACTAAGACTTGATCAGACATTTGAATAGGAGCTTGCGCTTCTGCGTCAATGCCTGCTGCTCCATCGAGAATGACAAATTCTGACTTGACATGAGGCAAATGGTTTTGCAAATCTGCAAGATTCACTTCTTCGAAATTCCGCATAGAAATAGATGCAGGAATAATTTTTGCACCTGAAACATGTTGGTATGTAGCTTCGTGAATATGCGCCTGTCCTTGAAGCACATGCTGCAAAGTGATAGGCAGATTTGGAGCTCCCAAGTACATACTGAGATTGGGCGTGGAAAGGTTTGCATCAATAACTGTGACGTCTTTTCCTAACTGCGCAAGAGCAACCCCCAAATTAATAGCCGTCGTGGACTTTCCAGAGCCTCCTTTTGAAGAAGAAACACTTACTAACACCATGAGCATTATCAAGAAGCTATTCTATTTAAACGTTTCTAACCTTATTTTGAAAATCATCTTTTTTCTTCTCTGCAGCGCAAGCAAAACAGAATCCCATTTTCGTATGCTGATTACACACCAGAATACCACATATTGCGCAAGCAGTGACTGCCATGTTCTTCTTGCAGATCATGCAGGGCTTGAATAGATCGACCATTTTTTTACTTCTTCTTTTTCTTCTTTGTTATTCTTGCTTCTTTTTTTATGGCAACCGCAGCGAGCTCATTTTGAATCATCTGCGTCAATTCCACATATTCTATGGTTTTCTGAAAGAACTGACGCAACACTTCAATATTCACTTCTTCTTTTGTCTCTGGTGTTATTTGTGCGATAAGCGCGACATTTTTACGGTACTCTTCTTTTTTCGTGTAAGGCGCTTGATCTATCTTGACTAGTTTTTCATAGAGCTTCATATTTTCCTTGAGCTTTGGCAGTGTCTTGAGCATCTCTTCCGCTTGCTTTCTCGAAGTAGGAGGCACTTCAGAAATCTTTTTGTGCTTTTGCAAGGTAATCAATGTTCTGTGTGTAGCCAATTCGAATGCAGAAATTAATCTTTTAATAGTATTCTTAATGATATCAGTTGTCCTTGTATACTTTAACGTAACATAAATAGAATGGTCTGCCCGCTTTAACTCTTCTTTCGGGTCACTCAAAAAGTCGTCGATCACCGGTTTGAATTATCTGATTGACCTTACTTATAAACATTTTGGTATTTTGCACTAATTCTTTGATTTTCTCCAAGTTTATGGTTTTGAGACGATAATCTCCAGAGGCAATGACTAGACGATCTTTTCGAATGAATTCTATGGGGCTTTCTCTTCTCCTGGTCACTATTTCATCGACTTCTTGTATGCACTTGAACGAGATGGGACTGAATCCATATTTTTTTTGTGCATATTGCTGAAACAAACTTAACCGTGTTTGAAATTCAGCAGGAACAAACTGAATGCGCTTATACAGATAATCAAACTCTAACACCGCACACATGCCCTTGTCCAGCGCTTCTTTGAGCTTTTCTGCGACTGTCGCGAATAATCTTTGATCATTCAATAATGGAAAGGTGACATAGATGAGATGGTCTGCAGTTTTGAATGCTTTTGTGGCTTCATTCACTAGGAGGATTGCTTTTTCCATATACTTCTCAGCAGCGGCTTAATCTATATAAACATTTGCGAGAACTTTCTTATTTCACTTTGAAAGTCTTTAACTCTAAGGTGTAAGTTACTTTTCCTTCCCCATCATATTGCACTTCTTTTACTAATCCAACATTTTTTGCGAAGAAAGACTCTGTCTTGAAACACCCAAAATCTCCCACATATTCTGGAATTGCGCCATTGAACAATACCTCTTCAAGATTTTTTCCATACACCATTCTACAGTTCATGAGACAATTGGAGAACGTACCTGCAGGAACTGTTATCTCTCCATCACACATTTTAGCGCCTATAGCCCAATTAGGAGCCTCATTATCTTCTGTCGACGGTGAAATAATTATATCGGGCTTTATTACCACTGACCAAATCTGGTTTCTTGTTTCATCACCCATATGTTCTCCTTTTATAATCTCCCAAGCACCATCACCTACATATCCCCATATTACTTCTGGAGTTTCTTCTGTTTTACCAGTTCTTGGTTCATATCTCCCATCTCTTGGGTTGTCTCCTTGGACATTCACTTTCCAAAAAATTCCTTTATCTTTTTCCGTAACACTATAAGTCTCTTCAGAACGAGAAGGCATTTCGTTTATTGCATTTCCTAAACTTACTACAAGGTAAGTTAATCCTTTTGGTTTATCCCAGCTTTTTTCAATTGTTGCTTCAGTACAATTAAAGACTTTTGCTCCTTCTTGTACAGTACGAACATAAGTCCATGTATTTCCTTCTTGCAATGGAAAATGTTTTTGCATTACTTCCTTGGGTGTTAGATGTTCTTCAATTGCTATCTGGTTTTTTTCTTTTTGTGTTTGTTCTTCGTTACATGCACCTATTCCTAATAGTGCATATAATCCTGCTGTTTGCACTAGCTTTCTCATTTTGAATTCTCAGCTCTTGTTTTTCTTAAATACTTTTCTTTATCTTGGTCTCTCACTTGAGACTCCATGCAGGACATCGACCCCATTCACTACAGGCAGCACAGGATGCACTGGGACATATGTAGGCACTACTAGGTAAGAATTGATAGGTGTTCCGAACTGATCAATCCCTCCTGTTGTGATATCTGTAACCCAAGTACCGTTCGGAGCTATCTGTGTCAGAGGATTCGCGAAGGTTGGCTTCATCCACCAGTTTCCCACTGCATAGATATAAGTTGAAATTCTGTAATTCTGCGGTCTGACATTAACCACTCTTCCTCTTAAATCATCAAAACCTCCATAACTTGGAACAAACGTATGTAAAACTTGTGGTCTAGCAACTGCTTTAGGAGTTCTTTCTGATGTAAAAAATCCCCAATATGGCTCTACTGGAGGATTATTCTTCCATGGCTGATCAAAAGCTTCAAAATGAACTGTCTTTGTATGGGGAGAATTTAATAATCTAGTTTCAAGCTCACGATAGTAAGTATTTTGGTTTTCTGGACTTAATCCTTGCTCTCCTTCACTTGGCAATCCTACTTCTTTCAAAACTACCATCAAGGGCGTTTGTCCAGCTAAACTATTGTGCTGCTCTACTGTCCATTGCACTGCTGCACTAGGCTCTCTGATACCATGCCAATATGGATGAGCATTCGGGAACACCCAGTCACCAATATCTAGCATTTGCGGATTGTTGTAATTCTCGATGACTTCTGTTGTCGTCACAGGCTTGTTTGTCTGCGCCCTTAGATTAGTTATTGCTGTTTCTAAAGCTCCAAAAGTATACCTGCTGTTTAACCCTTCATTTCCGACACAGTATCCGTCGACATATGCTTGCGCCTGCAGAGCATTGTTCAATTCTTCCTGATTAAATGGATCCCAGATTCCCATGACTACTTTCTGTATACCTACTTCCTTGGCAATTCTTGGTACTTGCCCTAAACTATTCTCAGAGCCATATGTCACTATTCCTCGTGTGTTTATGCGCACTAAGGTCTCTAAGTCTGTTCTCAAGCTTGCCTCATCAGGATATTGATGTGTTACTGGATTAAAATTTGTAGGTGCATATGCCATCCACACTCCATTTGGTGTAAAAAAAGAAGGACTATTTCTAGAAAAAGTGTCTCTCTGCTCGAGAGCAAACGAGCTTCTTGTTTTTGCTCCCTTGTCGTCTGCAACCTCAATCTGTACCATATATTCATTGTTATTTCTGTCTAGGTCTTTTCTGTCTTGATAAGTAAACATACCTTCTTGTATTTCTCCTGCGCCTGCCACTTTAGTAATGGTTATAGGATCTCTATCTGGATCAGAGACGTACGCTCTTAGATCTAGACTCAAAGGATCTCCCTCATTTACTATCTGTCTTGGAATCATTTGTATCACCGGAGGTCTGTTCTCAGACGTATTACTTGTAGTCCTATGACTTATGTCACATCCAGAACCTACTAATGCACCCAACGTGAGTGCGGTCTTCAGCATCCATGATTTCATCCTGTTTTTCTCTGTCATTGCTAGTACCTCCGACATACTTTACTCTTCTGTAAAAAACATCTTAGAACCAACATTATAAGTTACTTTACCTTATTGTTCTTGACTAACACTATACTCACTAGTGAAAAACTATTTAAATATATACTCTTCCTTTTTGAACTTTAAGCATGCTATTTTCAAAAGGTCACACCATGAAACGAAGAATAGTCAAACAAGGGCATAATACTCATACTATTACTTTGCCTAGCCAGTGGGTTAAATTGAATAACTTGAAGTCTGGTCAGGAACTTGATGTTGTTGAACAAGAGAATAGGCTTATTATTACAACATAACCCTCCAGTGAATATAAAACTGCGACCTTCGATATTACTGGCGCGACTATTAGTACTATCTGGAAATATTATATGGCCATCTATCGCCAAGGTTATGATGAAGTGAAAATCACTTATGATCCAACACATACTCTGCCCAATCCCTATCGATACTATCGAAGGCAGACATATGACTCACGATTCACGAAATATAATCAAACTAAAACTATTGAAGAAGCAGTCCGCCTTTTTACTAACCGATTTGTTGGTTTTGAAATTGTTGAACATGGAATCAATTACACCCTTATTAAATCTATAGGGGATGTTTCACTGAAAGAATTTGACAATTCTTTGAGAAGAGTATTCTTGCTTTTGCAATCCATGGCACATAATGTTCTTGATGCTCTCAAAACTACCGATAGTAGAAAAATAGAGACTATATGGGATACTGATATTAATCTTGACAAATTCCACGACTACTGCGTGCGTGTTACTAACAAATATAGAGTGACACAGCCACAACATACTACGCCAGTTATAGGGATTCTTCAATTTATTGAGCTTGTTGGCGATGAATATAAAAATATAACTAATCATTTACTTTTTGACCTTCCTAAAAATAATTATAAAAATGTTTTATGGATTACAGAATTGATAGCTCAAGCTATTGACCTTTATGTAGATGTTTATTACAAATTTAGCAACAATAAAGTACATACTCTTGCAAAATTAGATGAAAAAATTTATACGAGCATTGCAAAATTCATTAAGAAAGCGACATTTTCAGAACAGGAGCTTCTTCATCACTTCAGATTTATTCGACGTTATCTCAACAGCCTTCTTGAGCTTAGAATACAAATGGAATTCTAAATGGGCTCCTTTACTCTCGCAGGTCGAGAATCGTCTGAGCTAAATAACCACTAAATTTTCTAGAAGTTTTATTCTGTTATTCTAATAAATTTCCCATTTTCTACAGTTTTAGGAACATATCCCTTGTCCGTAACCCGTCCCTTACTATCGAAAGAAATAGTATTTGAAATTCCATCATATTCTTTTATGGACGAAAGATACTGGGCTATTTCTTCAGGAGTAGTTTTACCTTCTCTTAAGGCGCTGGCGATTAATTGTAATGCATCATACCCATAAGATGCAGGAGGTGATGCTTCTATGCTAAACTTTGCAGTATATTTTTTTCTAAATTCTGCTTCTTGCTCATCTATTTGCGGATATCCGTAGATAGTTCCTTCAATTCCAGGAAATGCTTTTAAAAGCATAGGATTTTCTGTGCCTGATGGGGAATATATTTGTAGGTTTAACTCAAATTCCTTAGCTTGTTTATTAAATGCTCCCTGGCTTGGATAGAATGCGAAGGGGGCAAAAATCGCATCACTATTTGTCTTCTTTATTTTGGTTATAATGGTTCTAAAATCGTCTTCATCTGGATCTGTGGGAAAACTCTCCCCAATAGAGATACCGTTTTTTCTAGCTTCTTCTAAAAAATTATTTTTGACTGACTCTGACCAATCATTTAAACTGTAAATAACTACTACTTTTTTTACATTATGTTCCTTCATATGTTTAATAATAGGCAGGACTTCTTGTTTTTCTGTCGGCCATAAACTAAAAAAATATTTGCTTGGTTCTAAAATAACTCCTCCTGATGGGGAGATCATTAAAACTTTTAACTGCTCTGCAAGAGGGCTAGCTGCTTGCGCAAACCATGTTGGACCAATAATCACTTGCAAATTATCTGTATTGACTAGCTTTTGAATTGCATTAACCGTCTTTACAAAATTTGTTTCTGAATCCTCTACGATTAAGACTAGTTTCTTTCCATTAATTCCTCCTTGACTATTAATTTCTTCAAGCGCTAGATTTGCACCATTTAATTCTCCAGTGCCCCAAAAAGCTCCTTCTCCAGAAAGATGAAAGACCCCACCTATAGAAATAGTTTCTTCTTCAACTTCATTTGATTTGTTGAGTGTTATGGCTATTATTATTACTATTAGAACCGTGATTATTCCAATTCCTATTTTGTATATCTTTACCATTTTCTTCTAATAAACGTCTACAGAAATGCTTATAAATTATTATTCAACAGTAACTATTGAATGAAAGAAGCATTACAGAACCTCGGACTTACTGATGGTGAAATCTCTGTTTATCTCGCGTTGCTAAAATTAGGCACAGTCACTAATAGCCCTATTGCGAAAGAATCTCAATTACAGAGCTCCACTGTCTACTATTGTCTCAACTCTTTGGTCAAAAAGGGCTTCGCAACCTATATTTTAAAGGGAAATAGAAAACATTTTAGCGCAGTTGATCCTGAAGTGATCCCGGAAATATTAGATGAAAAACAAAAGCAATTAGATCTTCAAAAGAAGGAGATACAACATATTGTTAAGACACTGCGTCAGTATAAACGCTCTTCGGAAGAACAAACAACTGCTGAAGTATTTGAAGGATTTAGAGGATTTCAAATGATCTTTAGAAGCATCCTTAAACAAAGTAAGAGAGGGGATTATTATGAAGCTTTTGCCTATGAACAAAAAACGACAGAGTCTCCAGCCATTAAATTATTATTCATGCAGCATAATCAAAAATTAAAAAGAAAAGGGGTAAAGTTACGACTAATTGCTTCTTTATCGATGAAAAACGCTTTATTAGATATTTATGGAAAGCAGTTCTTACAAAAATTTCAAGAGATTAGGTACACTCAAACTGTTATTCCTGTGGGCATTACTCTCTTTAAAGACACAGTGATTACCCATATTCCTGAAAATGAAAAAATTATTTCTATAAAAGTAAAAAGTCATAAATTAGCGACCATGTATCGTGATTATTTTAATTTTGTTTGGAAATCTGCTGAAGACTAAGGATTGCTTCAGCTAGATCGCCATTAGATTTTTCCAAAGCTGCGCGTGCTTTGTCTTTTGAGACTTTGGCTTGCTCTGCTACTGTATCTACATCTTCTTCTGAGAATTTCTGTGCTTCTACTTCTTCAATGGTACCACTAATTTGCAATGTTTCTTGACCCATAGCAATTACTTTTGATACTTGAGGATTACGAATTACTAAGTCTTTAGTTGGTGTTTTGATAATAACTTCAGTTGCCTCTATTTCTTCTTGCTTAATTCCCATTTTTTTCATGGCTTCCTTTACCATTTTGGGATTCATGCCTGGAAACATCTTGTAGCAGCTTTCTTCTCCCTATAAAAATCTTTCTTGTTATCTTTCTCTTGCTAGTTTTTCTAAACTCATCATCTTCTGAAAAAATTATTTTCTTCTAAGCTTTTATCACTGTGCTTTCCAACATTCTTCTACATTATACAAATCTTTTTATAGTTCGCATATACCTCTTTTTGCATGAATTCATCACTTGAAGATTCTCTGCGACGAGCTTCTTCTCTTGCACTACGCAAACGTTCTATGGAGGAAGAACTTTCTGAGCTCCCAGCCGTCGCATTAATATCAATTAGTGGATTATCCTTCTTTGGATCTCTTTATAGTCCTATTGCCAGTGTCGCCTTGGGAGCATTTGCTGCTGGCACTTTTGCACTAGAGTATGTTAAGCTTAGAAAAGCATATCGCCTCTTAGATCCACAACTACAATCCAGTTCTCAACCTCAGTTCCCTCAAGATACTACTTCTTAACTTCCCTCATAATCTTTAAATAGGTTCTTTTCACAAACTCTCTCATGAGCTGGGGCGTTTATTCTTCTGACAAGGCACTGTTGCCTCCTTTAGTATACTCTAATAAAAAAACCCAGGAAAGCGTGGTTGATGAGATTGAGCAAGCGATTAAAGAAGGCCATAAGATTATCTTTGTGCATGGCAAATGTGGCAGCGGAAAAAGCCTGATCGGATTGGAATTGGCAAGACGACTAGGAAAAGCATCAGTTGTTGTTCCTGTGAAATATCTACAGAAGCAATATGAAGAAGATTACACTAATAAGATGTATCTGCAAAAAGACACTGGAGAAAAACTTAAGATTACAATTTTAACAGGCAGAAATAATCATCAATGCCTCTATGATTCGCAACATACTGCTGATCATCATCTTCTGCCCTGCACTGTTGAGATCAAAAAAGAAAACTTACAACTTTTGGATAAATATCTAGAAGAAAATCCCATGGTAGATGTCGAGAACTTTAAAAATATTGACGATATCCGAAGAGTTTCTGTAGCAGCTGCCTGCCCTTTTTGGAGCCCTGTCATCAACAAAGACTGGTTTGGCAATGACTATGGATTGAAAGACGCACAACAAGTAGATTATGAGGGACTCAGGAACAGACAATTCGCCTACTTCAGAAGAAAACCTGGCTGCACCTATTATGCGCAATTCATGAGCTATATCACCGCTGACGTGCTAGTTTTTAACAGCAAAAAATACGAAATAGAAGTCACGATGGACAGAAAACCTGTCACTGCTGTTGAAATTATTGATGAATGCGATGAATTCTTGGATAACTTCAGCAACGAGAAGAGATTTAACCTAGACATTCTCTCTACAAAGCTTAATTCGCTTATTCAACAATGCAAGGACGAAGAGACCAAAGAAGCATTATTGGATATCAGCGATCAAGCTCAAAAATTCCTGAGGTCAACTACCTTTGACTCTTTTTTGCAACAAGAAAAAGTTTTTTCCTTCAAGAACTCACAGGCATGGGAACTTTTGAATACTCTACTGCAACATGACAAGATCCTGGAATATGAGGAATTAGAGCCATATATCATGATTGCGAAATATTTTGAACACCTCCAAGAAGACACCTATTATACCTATTATCACGACAGAAAAAATTATAGAGGCATCTTACTGGTCAATGTGAATCTAGAAAAGAAGTTCAAAGAGTTCTTGGAGAAAAACAAAGTATTTGTGCTCATGAGCGGGACTCTGCATAGCAGAAAAGTTTTGGAAACAGTTTTTGGCATTACTGAGTTCAAGACTATCACGGCAGAAACTAAGGACATGGGCACAGCGAAGAAAACTTTTACACGACTGGAGAGAAACTTTCGATACAAAGAATTTGAAGACGGCAGATTGACTAAAGAAGATTATTTGAAAGCCCTAGCAAAATGTTTAGAAGTAGCAGAAAAACCTGTTCTTGTGCATGTGAATAGCTATGCTGATCTCCCTAGCGAAGAGGAAAAACAACAGTACAACTTAACTTCTATCCAAAGCCGCGAGAAACTAGAAGAGCAACAGGAAAAATACAAACAAGGAGAATTACTGCAGATGTTTAAAGAGGGCAAAATACCTATTTTATATTCTACTCGCTGCTCACGAGGTGTAGACTTTCCAGGAGACATGTGCAGAAGCATAGTCTTTACTAAATATCCTTATCCCAGCATGCATTCTTTATTTTGGAAAGTCTTGAAGCTCAGCAGACCTGAACACTTTATGGACTTCTATTTTGATAAAGCACGAAGAGAATTTTTGCAACGCGTTTATAGAGGACTGCGTTTTCCAGAAGACAAAGTCACTCTCTTAAGTCCTGATATGAAAGTATTAGAAAGCTTCTGATTTGTTCATAAAAACTGGTATTTTGCATCTTCAAATATTGGTATAACTATTACTTCTTTGATTATATCAAATGCATCTTTCAACTCAACAACAAACTTATAGCCAGCTTCTGTGTTTTGTACTGCCAATTCCGCTTCAAATTCCCAACTGCTGACGACTGCGTACGCTACCTAGGAAATGATAAATCTAACAACACAGTAGTCTCAGTAATGTACTCAGATCTTGTTAGACTCCTTGTCTTTAATACAGATGGACAACTTATTACTCAACATCCAGTCTTTGTTAGCCAAGGATCTGAATTTAATAAGCCCAAGTTAAGCAGTGTTGTTGCACAAATGAGCATGGACTTTCCACTTGGAGTAGCAGTAGACAGAATGTTAGAAACTGCATCTCGATATCAAAAAACTACTTCCTACGATACCCTGTTTAAAGACTATGCATGCGGGCAATAAATAATATCTAGAAAGCATTTGACTAAAATACATTGATGGCAATCGCGATAACTATAATTACTGCGATAATAACCATGACTGTCATTGGAGACATCTTTATGCGACTGCCTGTTTCTTCGCTGTAGCGCATTAATCCTCCACCAGATGATGGTAATGAAATTCTGTTGTCTTGTGCCATTGTGAATAGGATATGTAGGGAGCGTTAAGCCGCCTTTTGTCTGTTCCCGAAACAAAAACATATGGTTTCTGTACTTCCCTTACGAGAAGCCGGACGAACAATGTCTCATTCGACTAAGCGTTTCTTACGAAACTTACACCAACCCTGTCTTGCTGTTTCATCGTTTCCGATGCGCACTTGTTCCGTCGGTTATCTCTGCATCCTCGCGGACACATTCAAACTTCGATGTTTTTTACGAAGCCAAGGCTTTGCATCCTTGCGACATCATGACTACGCAGCGGCCGTGTCATTTCTGTGCATAGACCTTCAGTTTCCTGAACTGCTGGTTAAAGCAGTGGTCTCCTGTCGTATACATAAAGTATACCGGTGGGCGGACTTTCCTCAGTTCTTGCGAACCGATAGAGACTCGCTTCCTACCTAGTTATTTAGTACTTGGACGCTTTAAAAATCTTTCTTTACTCGCTCTAGTTTACCACCTTTAGTTTTGAACCTTTCTTTTGCAATCTTCTTTTTTTAGCACCTATATCTTTAAATAAATGGGATGTAGGAATTTTTGTATGGCTCAACGACGACTCACGTCTAAAGATGTTCTGGGACAACCTATTGAACATGTGGACATAACAGCGTTTGATTCTCGCCCTCTTATTGACCAATATAGACGAGCACGAGGCTCAGCTGGAGACATTGCAGCAGCAGCAGATACTTACAACAAAATGCTTACAGACCCTGGATGCACTATTATTCTTACTCTAGCAGGAAGCTCGAGCGCTCAAGGTCTTATGCATGTTTGGCCAATTTTAGTCAGGAATAATATGGTTGATGCTGTCATAACGACTGGCGCCTCTGCTATTGATATGGATCTTTTTGAAGCGCTAGGATTTCGCCATTATAGAGGAACAGGAATACCAGTCAGCGATAATCAATTGGGAAAGTTAGGCATTGACCGCATTTATGACACTTTTATACAAGAGGATGAGCTGCAGCAAGTGGATGCGTTTTGCAAGCGTTTCTTAGACTCTCTTCCATCAGGAACCTATGCTCCTTGGCAACTCTTGAGCAAGCTTGGTGAAAGACTCTCTGAGAAAGAGTCAGCCGCAAAAAAAGAAGGGTCACTTCTTCAAAGATGTTATGAACATAATGTTCCTCTCTTTTCCATAGGTCTTACAGACTCAGCATTCGGCATGGGATCTCCATATCATCAAATTGAAAGACATTTACAAGCTGGAGCACAAGATAGACTTCAAGTAACTGTAGACACAACTCCTGAATATACAGACCTAGCAAAAATAAAACTTGCTTCACCTGCAACTGGACTCTTTATGATAGGCGGCGGACTTCCTAAAAATCATGCTCAAGACACAGTCATTGTTGCGCAAGGAATTCTTGCAGAATTGAGGAAATCAAGGAGCAATTTTTCTCTTCTCGACCGCATGGGATATGGTCTGCATGGACATAAAGATGAGGTTCCTTTACATAAGTATGCTATTCAGATTACTGTCGCAGATCCGCGAGACGGCGCCTGCTCCAGCTCAACTCTAAGCGAGGCGCGCTCCTGGGGAAAAGTCAGCTTAGAGGATCAAGTCATGGTCTTCGGAGAAGCAACAGGCATAACTCCATTAATCCTCTCAGCAGTATATCATGAGGGTCTATGGCGCGACAGAAGCCCACGCGAGCATCTAACTTCCTTGGATAGTCTGCGAGGACCTGCAGATTTCATCCCTCTCTCCCGCTAGACTAGATCTAGAAAATAACATTTTGATTTCTTTTTGTCCTTACACTAGAGTTAATTTTACCCACCATCTTTAAATATTTATTCAACCCTCTTATTTTATCAATTTATGGAGGAGAGATTATGAATGCATTTTTAGGAAAAATCTTATTGACTTTTTTTGTTTTTATGCTTGCCTTTTCTATTTTTGGACAAACAACAACGACTGCAATACAGGACCCGATCCGCACACTTGTTCCACCTCAAGCACCCATGTGTGAGAAAAGTGACAAGGGTTATTGCCAGGCTGTTTGTAATGTAGCTAGAAACTCTGATGGGACATCAAATCCTGCAGGATGTGTAACTGCGTTTACGCCAATGCAGCCTCAAGGAATTTTGTGCCGCTTGGATCAAACCACTATCTTAATTGGTTGTGATATGCCCAGCGCAGATTCATGCGTGAGCTCAAGTGGTCAACAAGGTGTTTGGTGCAGCTGTTATTACAGATGCCAAGATCTTCCATCACCACGACAAGGTGAATAACTATGCAACAATATTCTCTACTCTTTATTGTCGTGGTAACAATGATCAGTTTTTTTCTATTTGAATCTATTCAGGCGCATGCTGATACTCCAGCAGACAAAAAACAAGCTGTTTGCAATGTTTCACCTACTCCAGCAGGAGCTTATGAAGAAGAAGGCTGTAAAACTGCATTTAATGCGTTACCAGCAGGAACACTTTGCGCAGTAGGAGAAACTGCAAAAGTAGGCATTTGCACAGTCAACTCTGACGCCTGCACTAACAGCGCTTCTAGGACTGGAAAATGGTGCACCTGCACTTACACCTGCGAGAAAAAAGCAGCTACTGCTCTAGAATAACTTTTTTTCTTTTTTATTCCTTCTTTTTCATTTCTATAGAAATTGTTTGATCTCTTCCTTTAGTTATTTCTCTTCTGTCAGAGGGAGTATATCCTGGAGCCTGCACCACCACTCTTAAAGGAAAGAAAGGATCTTGCAATGGAAAATATAGTATTCCTTGCTGATCAAAACCATTCCTTATAGTTACTCTTTTTGGTCCTTCAGTTTCAATAAATGTCGCGCTATATACTGGAACTGGTTGTCTGCTCGCAGCATCTGCCACTTGTACTGTTAGATATTTACTTTCTCTTAACATAATTCTTTGCTGTCCTGCACTTGCATCTAGATATCCTCTCTGCTCTTCAAGAACTCCTTCTCTGCTTTCATTTTTCCACCACGCAAAATAGTTTACTGGTCCATTTGGCGCCACAACAGCAAAATTTCCTCGATCATCTGTTCTTGTATATGTTTCCCAAGTACTATCTCTTTTAGTCAATCTCAAGTTGACGTCTTTAGCAGCTTCTCCATTGTACTGCAATACTCTACCTTCTAAAGAAATACCTTCTTCGAGCATAATCTGCACAGGATTATCAGTTGGAACATTTATCTCTTGTCTTGTTTGCATACTTCTTTCTGCGTCTCTTCCAGGGAATGCAGTGATCATATATCTTCCTGGCGCTATGTCTGGAACTATGAACGAACCATCCGGGGTTGTTTCTATACTATACCTTTGCCAAAAAGGCGCATTGGAGACATTGTTACTTCCCAGCAGATTCATTAATGAGATTTCTAATAATGATCGCGCTGGATTATTGTTTCTATCCACTACTCTTCCTTCTATTTTGTCGATTGTTTTTACTATCCTCAGAGTAATTTTATTCTGTGTATTTTCTTCCCCAATATTCTCAAGCACTATCGCTTCCAAAACTGGCTGCATATATCCTTTTTTTACAGCAACAGGAACATAGAATTGCAGCCCTGGCTCCCAGAGCGGAGGGCGATTTGGATCAATGCCTTTTATCTCAAACTCTCCTTTATTATTGGTCATTCCTGGAGCTAAGCCTCCAAAAGGAGACAAACCTAAAGGTTCCAGAAGATAGACTTCAGCACCAGCGATATGTTTACTCTCTTGATCGATGACTTTTCCTCTCAATGCTGCTCCTTGTTTAAGCCATATTATTAATTTTTCTTCAGCGTCTAATTCTGCGCTATTTATTTCTTTTCTGATGTAACCTTCCGCATTCGCTTCAATGCTATATTTTGTTGGTGTCAGCCATCCTTGCCATATGCCATTCTGATCTGTAGTTACTTTTTCAGCAAATATTTTTTGATCGATGTTGGGCAATGTTAATGTTACTACAGCTCCAGCAATTCCAGACTTTTCTCCTGTGTCTCTTGCTTGTATCTGACCAAATACTGCCTGTGGAGCACTGTATGTTCGCTCTACATCTTTGTCAAATACTGGAATCTGATCTTGAATAACTGCTCTGTTTATTGTTGCGATAAAAGCGTTGTAGATCGTTCCTTCTGGAACATCTTCGAACACTGCTTCATTCCCCTGCACTAATCCTTCCAGCGTTTTCTGGCCGGTCGTCTGTAGCACTGCTCTTCTAATATTGTCATTTACCTTTAATCTTACATCTGGACTATCGTTGAAAGCAATGAGAATATTGTCGCTTGGCGCATGCGTCACTTCTCTTCTTTTCTCTTTTCCATAAGGCGTAGTAAACCGCGCTTCAATATCATACGAAGTCAATGCAGGCACTCTTATTGAGAATCTACCTTGCTGATCTGTTTCTGTTCTCCAGGCTTTCTGCGTGTTTCCCACAATACTTGCTACTCTCGCTTCAATATCGACGTTGCTTAGCGGTTTTTGCTCTTGTATTACTTGTCCATTTAATATGAATCTCTCATATTTTTCTCTGAGATCTTCCTGTGCCTTTGGTTCTTCACTAACTCTTATCCTGGTTGTTCCATTTTCTTCTTCTTGCTGGGCTTCTGTTGTTATTTGTTGCGTTCTTTGCGGATCACTCGATGGCTGATTTATATATGGAGGAGATTCTTCTCTAGTATGCATCAGTGCAGCAGCTCCTAAAAGTGTCACACCTGCCAGAGATAGGATCCATTTGTTGGTATTACGCATTTATTTTTCTAAGCAGTTTCTCTTAATAAATGTTATTATTCAGTAATAGTATCAATAGCTCTCAAAAAGCTTTAAAGACTACCTGCTTCTCTTTCCTTCATGCAAACTTTGTTTATTCTTCTCATTTTTATCTCCTTAGCTCTTTTTCTCTTCTATTTTTTCCGCTACCAGAAGCTTTACCAGCAATATCATAGTTTAGAGTTTACTTATCGCAGCTCGAATGTCAAACATGGACAACATTGGGAACAATTTGTGCCTTTCATGGAGGACTTTAACAAGGTAGCGCAACGGGAGAATTTTGTTTTCATTGGCATGCCTATTGATGGGATCAGCTTTGACGATGATGGGATTAAGTTTATAGAGATCAAGACTGGGAAAAGCCAGCTGAACCAGAAACAAAAACAAGTCAAAAAATTGATAGAAGGGAAACAAGTTGAGTGGATAGAACTGCGATTTTAAGGCAAGGAACTTATTTTAAGCACTAATCAACCATTTCCATATAGGCGTTATATATATCTTTTTCTTATTTATAGTTCTTATTTCTTCTTGATCCTCTGTTAGTATTGTTCCTTCATTGAGCTTATAGGCATCAAGCGCCTCTAGTAAACCTCTTACTTCTCTTTCTTCATTTTCTTCACTGAGCTTTGCAGTTACTTGTATAACAGATTCTACTTTATTCTTTGCTACTATTATGAAATCACACTCATATTTTCCCCTATGATAATAGACTTGCTTGTTTTTTCTTCTTAGCTCTAAAAATACAGCATTTTCCAAAAGTTTTCCAGTATCTTCAGAGAATTTGAAGCTTATAGAGTTGAGCAACCCATTGTCTATGCAGTATACTTTTTTTATAGAACCAATCTGCTTTGCTACCGCATATTCATATTTCATATTCTGGAAGAACAGATAAGCGTCTTCAAAATAGGCTATATGCTCTATTATTGTGCTTTTGCTGGTCTTAAATCCAATGAACAGGAGTTTGTTTGCTAGTTTAGTATAAGACATTTCACTAGATACTGACTGAAATAACAATTGCGCGAGAGATTTTAGTTTTTTTACATCTTCAATGTTATGTCTTTCTACTATATCTTTGAGGATCATAGAATCATAATATCCCTGTAGAATTGTTTCCTTGGGAATACTTTTATTTATTAGTATGGCAGGATATCCTCCATCTACCAGATATTTAGAAAATACTTTTTTTACAGCTATTTTTTCTTTGCTGTAAGCTATTGTTTTTAGATTATAGGACACTTTATTCCATAGAAGCATTTCCTTAAAACTTAAAGGCATTATTTCCCTATTTATCATACGCCCTCTTAATTTGGTAGATATTTCTCTGCTTAATAATTTTGAACTGGAACCAGTCACGATGAGTTGTATATCTTTTCTGGTATCATATATCTTCCTAACCCACGCATCCCAATTCTCGACTGTCTGTATCTCATCTAAGAAAAAATACATCTTCTGCTTTTTGCTAATTTCAGACAACTCTAGAAAATATTCAAGAATCTTCTCTAAATCATCAGCACTTGCACCAAGAAGCCTATTGTCTTCAAAATTGATATAGAACATATTTTCTCTAGGAACTCCCTGCCCCAGAAGTTTCTGCATAAGCTGGAAACAAAAATAAGTCTTTCCTGCTCTTCGAGGACCAGTAATGGTCACAATAAAGTCTATATTCAGGTCTATATCGTTCAATCTAGGCAAATGATCTGGAATTTGAAATTCCTTCCAATTAACAACTATTTGTTTATAGTACATGTTTTTTTCCATCGAACAAATTGTATCATATTTGTATTATATAAAATACAATTCCTATATAAGCTTTTCTCTTTCTTCTTGCTGTTATTTTTTGACAGTTTCTAAATGACAATATCTCTCCTTGCTGACATCCTTTTAGTTGTCGAAGCTCAGATACTTAAAATCAACTGAATCAGAAACAAAAACAAGTGAAAGACCATGTCCAGAACAGAAATATTGAGTGGATTGAGCTTAGATTTTAACAAAAAATAAAAACGCTTTTATATGATAAGTGTTTTTTGCGTCTATGGAAGACATAGCGACGTTTGTTGAACCCTCTACTCTGGAGTTTTTTACAAATCTACGAGCTACCAAGCTCATGTATATCACCCAAAGAAAAACTGATAATGACATTTCAACAGAAGATCGTTACTTGCAGATTGAGGTCAACATCTTTGTCAGATCTGACATAGGTTATGATCGAGAACAATTCCCTACAGAAATCAAAAAAATGCCTCATGGCTCATTACGCACTTTAAAAGAGCTTTTATCTCAAGGCATTGCCAAGAAACTTATTGACAAAGGCGATAAAGTCTTGTGCGTAGTTGATGAAAGTTTAGGGATAGGCTACAAAGGCGTGAGCTTTGTCTTTGACATTGATCATGTCCTGGTAAATATCTCTCGTCATCGTCTTTCTGACAATATTCAACCAGAAATTCTTGAAGCTGTTATTGACATCGCAACAGAGATTGCTACTGAGGGACGAGAAGGCAAAAAGATTGGCACTGCTTTTATTATTGGCAACAAGGCTGATATCCTGAAGTATGTGAAACAGCTGGTTTTAAACCCTTTCTTAGGCCATATGGAAAGCAAAATCAAGATTTCTGATCCCACTATACGTGAAACTGTCAAAGAGTTTGCTCAATTAGATGGAGTCTATATTCTTGATACTGACGGCAGCATTATCACTAGCTGTGCGTATTTAGACGTCCCGACCGATGGCATTGAACTTCCAGGACTGGGCACGAAGCACTTGAACTGCGCAGCCATTACCAAACATACTGACAGTGTAGCTGTTGTGGTCTCTTCTACGGGCACTATTCGTGTTTTCAAAGACGCCAAGATTGTTATGAAGATTTGATGTTACTCTGTAGTAGCTACAAATAGGAAGATTTATATAGTGGTTTAACCTCTATTTTCTATGGGTAAAATAAAAAGATCTAGGGTAGAAAAATCAACTTCAGATAGTTATGCTCTTAGCTCTCAGCAGATTACTTTTTCACAATTATATACGAAGGCTAGAGAGGAAATTCCGCTTCATTTAGTAAATACAACTGCGTTAAACGCGGTTGCAACTCCTCCTTATGCGGCTCTTGAAGTTGGTCTTGCTAAAATGACTGATGATATCTCATTGGGGTCTAGATTAACTGCTGCTGGATTAGGTTACGCAGGAATTGCATGGCTTTACTCAAAAGGTAGAGACTTATCAAAAAGAGTTTTACAGATAACTGATAAATCTAAAGAACGCATACAAGCTGTTCACGATGCTATTTATACAGCAGCTTTTAACGGTGTAGCTTGTTTCCCCCTTTATTTATGGATGGGTGCTGATTCAAAACAGGCAGCTATTGGATCACTTATTGGTGCAGCAGTATCTGTACCTCTTGGACCAGTACTAGGGTACGCAGTAGATGCTGCAGGAGAGTTAACTGGCATTAGACCGAATCATAGGATATCTCATTCTTTTGACAGTCTTGCTGAAACGTTGGAAAATCGTAATAGATTAAAACCTACGCTTCATTATTTAGCTAACAAATCAAGACGTGTTGGAGAATTTGTGTCAGAATTAAGACCTCGTTCTAAGAAAACCTTAGCTGCTTTATTGTTAACAGGTTCAATTGCAGCTACTGCTGGAGTCTATGCTTTAACATCTGATGAAAGTGATACTTCAATTTCAACTCCGCAAACTATTGAGATTCAAAATAAGTAATAACTATTCTATAAACTTCCTTAAGAGAAGACTATGACAGAACACAAGAAAAAGAGCAAGTTTAGAAAAACTTTAACAGGTATCAAACGTGTAGCTTTAGCAGGACTTTTAGGATTAGTAACTGCATGCGGCAATGACACTGATCATGTTTGGATTGTACGACCGAACGCTGCAGAACGCTTTACTCTTACTAGATACGCAGGATCTGGCAGCGAACCTCGATCTCTCTTTCTTTTTGATTTAGAAGGCGATGGAAAGATAGACCAAGCAGTAGCGACTCGAGGAATAGAATGTTCAAACATAGGTTATCTTCGAGGAATTCCTAAAGAACATGTAACATTTTATACTGCTCCGGGCACGCAACCAAGCGACTATGTTATCAGTGGCGTTGCACCTCAACCTCTCACTGAAACCCTGGTTATGGAGTTTCTAAACTCTAGTCAAAACAAATAAATCAGGCTAACATTTTTTCTTTCTTTTTCTTCTTCTTTCATTCCTTATTCTCCTGCAATAGCAATCTATAAAAATCATCTTTTTGACTTCTTTCTCATGACTCAGAACTATAAACACACCATCTTGAATCTCAAAGCTAGAAAAGAAGACAGAATTCAAGCGGCGTTCCAATTAGAAAACAACGCTGATGACGCGGCGGTAGACGCCTTGGGAAAAGCGTTATTGACTGATCCCAGCCCTATAGTCAGACATGAATGCGCCTTTTCTCTGGGAGAAACTGGATATCCTGACAAAGCTAGTTCTTATCTCCTGCAGGCTATTCAGACAGACAAAAATATTTTTGTAGTGCATGAAGCGTTGCTTGCCTTAGCAACTTTAGGCGATGCAAAGTTTATTCCTTTTATTAAACAGTATCTCAAAGATCCACGACCAGAAATTGCAGAATCTGCGGAAATCGCGTTGGAACGTTTACAATAAGCTATTTTATTACATTGATCTTGATTTTCCTGACATTCTTAACATGTCTATATTAGTGAATATTTTTACTTTTTGTTGTTCTTTGAAATGAGGATCATGAGCCCATATGCCTTCTGCTTTACTAGCAAGACATGCAGCAAGATGCAGTGCATCATCTACATCACTTATGTCATTTTTACATTCCTCGATATAATCTTGATATTCCTCACGAGGCAGAATTTCTATATACTCAAAAATAAACACACGTAATATCTCAAATTCTTTTTCCGTTACTTTGATTCTCTTTAACAATTCGTCCTTATGCTCTTCTATTTCTATTAGTGTATAATCCGGTGTTATGAACTCGAAATATTCATCAAAGAGTATCTCTCTTGAAGTGCCATCTTTTACTAAGGCAGCTATAATCCTATTTGTATCTACGACAATTTTCACTTGACAAGACCGTGTCTTTTTGCCATTCCATGCTTTATTTTATGACCTATTTCTTCTGCATCCTGCTCTGTTAATTCACTATCTGCCAACAGTTTGTCCATGAGCTCTAATTTTCTTGCTTTTTCCCACATCGCTTGCCTCGCTACTTCACTCCATTTAATCTCCTTATGCTTTTGTATGATATGCTGCAGATCTTCTGGCACTGCTAAGGTCATATTGGTCATTGTTCGCCACTCTCCACATAGTTATGTATATTATGTATTTTTACGTATTTAAATAGTTTATGGTTTTTTTGAGGTATTGTTGAGAAGTTTGCAAAAGTAGGTATCTTCAAAATGTAATATGCTAGAAGGTCAGAATTTGATGGTTTTGAAAGGCTATTTCGCGAAAACATGACTTATTCAAAGTTCTCTGTTAATCATCAAAGATTACTTCTTAGAAATTCTACATAATCACATATTACTTTAGAACGACTTCACTCATATCTTACAGCAATCTATGCACCAAGCCATTGACTACGTTCTTGAGATCATCTCTATGTGACAACCAATCCATCTTGTTCTTGGTATAACTGTAACTGCTTGCAGTCCTTGTTATACATGATATGTTAATTTTATTCCTTTTATTAAACAGTATCTCAAAGATCCACGACCAGAAATTGCAGAATCTGCGGAAATCGCGTTGGAACGATTAGACTAAGCTTTCATTTGTTTATACCCTTCAAAACCTGCGAGCAATACTTTGTTCACGCCCACGAGCGCTCTATTCAAAACTCTTCCCGGCCCGAAATATACTCTCTCCCTCCTATCAAGAGGGCTTAACCCATCTCTACAAAACGAATCTACTTCCTCCATATACTTCACTATTTGATCGAGATGTATAAATCTTTGGCTTCCAAATCCGACTCTATGCAAGGGTGTTACTGTGATTATTTCTTCTTGACCCTTTTTTGGCCTATAAGGTTTGGCAGCAAAAACTCCAGGCACCACTATTTTTTTTATTCCCCATCTCCTAGCTTCAGCAATTACTTCAGGAGTAACTCTTCCATTAGGAGGACAATATGCTGTAGGTGTTTTGAAATGCCTCTGCACAAATTGATATTCTCTATCTCTTTCTTTTTCCTGTGCGCTTGGCCGCAATGCAATAGTTACACGAGAATCTCTAGATAATTCTTGTATACTCTCATAAAATTGTTCATCTCCTGCTCTGACTCTTAACCAGTTACTCACATTTTCTTTTCCGAAAGCAATAGTTATTGGCGCATCATTTCTTACTATTTCTTCTACCTTGATGAGCGCGATTCTATCTGGGCGATGATCTTC
>Ga0209541_10003318_pt1 | contig 29661 bp, 44 predicted proteins | sample RifCSPlowO2_01_FD_184027 | JGI IMG/M metagenome (GOLD analysis project Ga0209541, IMG submission 184027) | Groundwater microbial communities from Rifle, Colorado - Rifle CSP2_plank lowO2_0.1 (SPAdes) (version 2) | ecosystem: Environmental > Aquatic > Deep subsurface > Groundwater | place... | reverse complement strand
CAATGTAAGAGAACAGGCGGATATATTTATTGAAAACAAAGGACAGATATTAGCTTGTGGAACTTGCTTAAAATCAAGAAGTAAAGAAGGAACGAATGTTTGTCCGATTTCAACCATGAAAGATTTATTAAAATTAGTCGAGGAATCTGATAAAGTTTTGACTTTTGGTTGATAATATTTCTTGTGTAGCAAGGCAATCTGTGGCGTCAGTCACTCAAGTGGGGCTTCCGTTAGTTTTTCGTTTCGTAGCGAGGGGGCAAATTGCAACTAACTGTCTATATATCTACTTGCTTAAATTCTGCCTTCTCAGAGCTTCTAGAGCTGGAATTCTGAATCTCAACAGCAATCGTTTGTTAACAATTAACAGCTAGAAATTATCAAAAGATAGGTTTATATACTAGTTATGGTTTACTTTAACTCAACTGTTTAAACCAATTAAACAAGATGAAACCAAAACAAGACACTAAAGAACTTGAAGAAGCCAAGAAAAAACAAGAAGAATACCTCAATGACTTAAAAAGACTCCAAGCAGAGTTTGAAAACTACAAGAAAAGACAAGAAAAAGAAAATTCCCATTTCAAAGACTTCGCAAATCAAGAACTCTTAAAGTCTCTTTTAACCATCATGGATGATTTTGAACACTCCCTAAACTCTTTAGACAAAGCTTCCAAGGAAGATCTAGAAAAAACTCTAGAGTTACTCTACTCAAAACTAAAAAACTTCCTTGAATTAAACCAAGTCAGACCATTCAACTCAAAAAACGAAAAATTTGATCCCTACAAGCACGAAGTATTACTGCAACAAGAATCAGATAAAGAAGATATCATCTTAGATGAAATTCAGAAAGGGTACTATTTCAAAGATAAAATTTTAAGACACGCAAAAGTAAAAATTTCAAAACTCGGAGGAAAACAAAATGACTAAAATCGTAGGTATCGACTTAGGTACTTCTAACAGTGCAGCATCTTTCTTAGAAGCAGGAAGACCAAAAATTATTCCAAGCAAGGAAGGAGCTTCGTTATATGGAAAAGCATTTCCTAGTGTAGTTGCATTTACGAAGGATGGACAAGTCTTAGTAGGAGAACCCGCAAGAAGACAAGCAGTCTCTAACCCAGAAAACACCATTACAGCTGCTAAAAGAAAGATGGGTACTACGCACACATACAAAATAAATAAAAAAACCTATACTCCTCAACAAATCTCAGCTTTTATCTTACAAAAAATTAAGGCAGATGCAGAGGAATTTATTGGTTCTCCCGTTACAAAAGCAGTAATCACAGTTCCTGCATATTTCGATGATAACCAAAGACAAGCAACTAAAGATGCAGGGCAAATTGCAGGTTTAGAAGTAATTAGAATTATCAACGAACCTACAGCTGCAGCTCTAGCATACGGCTTAGATAAAGAAAAAGAGCAAAAGGTCTTAGTTTTTGACTTCGGTGGAGGTACATTAGATGTTACGATTATGGAATTCGGAGATGGTGTTTTTGAAGTAAAGTCCACTTCAGGAGATACACAGTTAGGTGGAACAGACATGGATAATGTCTTAGTAAACTATATAGTAGAAACCTTCAAGAAAGAAAATGATATTGAACTCGATGATGACCCAACCGCAATGCAAAGAGTACGAGAAGCTGCTGAAAAAGCAAAGATTGAACTCTCAACTACGTTAAACACAGATATTAATCTGCCATTTATTTCAGCAACAGCAAAAGGACCTAAGCATTTAACGATGCAGATTAACAGAGCTAAGTTAGAAGAATTAGTCTCTCCTATCATCAAGAGATGTAAAGCTCCCGTTGAACAAGCATTAAAAGACTCAAAACTTACAGCAAAAGATATTGACAGAATTATCTTAGTCGGTGGCCCCACAAGAATGCCTATCTTACAGAAATTTGTTGAAGATACCATTGGAAAGAAAGTAGAACGAGGCGTTGATCCTATGGAGTGTGTTGCGCAAGGAGCAGCAATCCAAGCTGGTGTTTTAGCTGGAGAGGTAAAAGATGTTTTACTCTTAGACGTTACTCCATTAAGCCTAGGGATTGAGACTTTAGGTGGAGTTTTTACCAAACTCATAGAAAGAAACACGACGATTCCCACAAAGAAATCGCAGATCTTCTCAACAGCAGCTGATAATCAACCCGCAGTAACGATTAATGTTCTGCAAGGAGAGCGAGCAATGTCTGCTGATAATAAGACCCTAGGAAGATTTGACTTAGTAGGCATTCCACCAGCACCAAGAGGCATTCCGCAAATTGAAGTGACTTTTGATATTGACGCAAATGGTATTGTCCATGTGCATGCAAAAGACCTAGGAACAGGAAAAGTGCAATCCATAAGAATTACTGCATCGGAAAAATTATCAGATGCAGATATCAAAAGAATGCAGAAAGAAGCAGAAGATTTCGCAGAGCAAGACCAAAAACGAAAAGACGAAGTAGAAACTTTGAATCAAGCAGATACGTTAGTCTATTCAACCGATAAACTCTTAGAAGAGATGAAAGGCAAGATTCAGGATGAAAAAATAACAAAGATTAAGGAAGAAGTTGATTCCTTAAAAGAGCTTCTAAAAGAAAAAGATGCCTCTAAGATTAAAGCAAAGCTAGAAGAAGTCAATAAAATTGTACAGGAAGCTACAACAGAGTTATACCAAAAAGCTGCTCAAGAATACAGTCAACAGCATCCTGAACAAGAGCATGTTCATGAAGAGCATGAAGAAGAACCCAAGAAAAAGACAAAAAAAGACAAAGTAGTCGATGCTGAGTTTAAGGAAAAGAATTAAAAAGGTACTTTTTTTCTTTTTACCTATGCAACCAAAGCAAGAAATCATTAGACAAGTACTTGAGCAATATATTCTTCCTAGAGGTATTACTCCCGAAACCGCTCAAATTACACTGCTGGCAGCAACTATTGTAGATGATGCTACTCCTTTATTAGAAGTAGGAAGATTTTTTTCTCAGTATGGAGTTCCTTTTCAAGATTTTGATAGAATAGCAGAAGAAACCTTAGGAGAAAGACCTATCTATAGACCATGACCAAGCGAGATTATTATGAAATCCTTGGAGTAGCAAAAACAGCTTCTCAAGAGGAACTAAAGAAGGCTTACAAAGACTTAGCTAAAAAATACCACCCCGATGTTTCTAAAGATAAATCAACAGAAGAAAAATTCAAGGACATCAGTGAAGCATACGCAGTTTTGTCAGATGCTACAAAAAGATCACAGTATGATCAATTCGGCCATCAGGGCTTTGACCAAAGATATTCTCAAGAGGATATTTTCAGAGGTTTTGACACGAATATTTTTGATGAAATCTTCGGCAATCAAGGCTTTGATAATGTCTTCGATATGTTTTTTGGAGGGAATAGAAGAAGACAAAGACGTGGCTCTGATCTACGTTATAACCTAAAGATTTCTCTAAAAGAAGCTGCATTCGGGACAACAAAACATGTTGAATTTGAAAGAGAGGTTCCATGTACTTCCTGTAAAGGCACAGGCTCAGAAAATGGCACATTAAAAGAATGCTCTAAATGCCATGGCTCTGGTCAATTTGCTCAAACACAAAGAACACCTTTTGGCATTTTCTCTACTTCAGCTCCTTGCAATACTTGTAACGGTACAGGTCAAATGATCAAAGATCCTTGTAAAACCTGTAAAGGAAAAGGATTAACCTATAAACAAAAGAAGTTAGAGGTAAAAATCCCTCCAGGAGTTGACACAGGAACTGCCTTACGCTTAGAAGGAGAAGGAGAAGCTATTAAGCAAGGTGTAACAGGAGATCTTTATGTAATAATGATAGTAGAAAAAGACCCTATATTTGAAAGAAGAGAGTATGATCTCTATACCTCCATTAACATTAGTTTTTCACTAGCAGCTCTAGGAGATACTGTAAAAGTCCCAACCCTAGAGAAAGAAGTGGAAATGAAAATTCCTCCAGGAACGCAGTCAAGCACTATCTTTAGATTAAGAGGAAAAGGAATAAAACATGTGCATCATTCAAGCTATGGTGATTTATACGTTGAAGTTAAAGTTGTAACACCGACAAAATTAAATACTAAAGAAAAAGAATTATTTAAACAACTATCACAAACTGAACAAACACCTCAGAAGTCGTTTTTTCAGAAAATCTTCGATGCATAATGACAAACGATTCACAAGAAAGAAAGAAAAAAAGGTATCATTCCTATAAAAAGGGTGGTCCTCTAAGGTCTCAGAAGCTAAAAAACCCAAATCCTTTTTAGCTACATCTCTTCTTCCTCATCATCCTCATCTTGGATAAGGTATCCACTCATAAAGCCAGCTTCTTCGCTATTCACTTCGTCATTATCGATAAGTTCCTGAATTCCATCAAAGGTATACACGTCTTCCCACTCCTCTTCCTTTTTGTCATGATGGTTTTTCTTCATATTGACTCCCCCCAACCTATAAGGAAAGTTTTAAATATATATACTTATTCGCTATACTCCATATAGAGTATATACTTAAAGAGAGGGGGCATTAAGATGGAAACAAGGAAGCTAATTAAATTTGGAAACAGTTCTCATGTTGTCTCTTTACCTACTTCTTGGCTGAAGAAACACAGCCTGAACAAAGGAGATTCTGTTTTTATGAAAGAGAATGAACATGATCTAATTCTTTCGTATGAAACAAAAGAATATGTGAGAGAACCAACTGCTATTGTTATCAATTGTGATTCTAAGAGTAATGAAATTTTAGCAAGAGAAATTCTTTCAGCCTATTTTAATCATTTTAACACTATAAGCTTGGTTGGAAAAGAAATTCCGAAAAAAGCTAAGGATGTAAGCACAATTATTCATAATTTAGTTGCTCTAGAAATTGTGGAACAAACCTCTACAAAAATTATTGCAAAGGATTTTTTAAAATTAGAAGAAGTATCCATCCCAGAGATTGCAAGGAAAGCAGACATTACAACACGATCCATGTTGGAAGATGCACGTCTTACGATTGGAAAAAATAACTATAAAGCGCTCATTGAAAAGGATCAAAGCGTAAACAAACTTTGTTTTTTGCTTTTCAAAGTAATTAGAACAGTTATTAAAGATCCGTCTATTGCCAAAAGTTTTAAGCTAGATGGCATAGAACTATTTGATTATTGGCTTTTAACAGATAATTTAGAGCATCTTGCTGACGAAACAAAGAGAGTAGCGCGATTTGTATCAAAAATGAACCTGTCTGAAGAGGCAAAGAAAGATTTGAGAAAAATATTTATGGATATTGAAGATTCCTATCTTGAAGTTATGAAAGCATTCTATCAAAAAGACAGAGAACTTGCATACGATGTTTCTTCAAAGAAAACAATTATTATCAAAGAATGTGATACATTCCTAGAAAAACATTCAGGCCCTTTAGTAGGAAATTTAGTTGAAAAACTCAAGAGTATGAATAATTCAGTAAAAAAAATATCAAGAATAGTCTATACACAATGACACAGCTTAATGGCACGAATGGAAAAGAAAGGATTAAGAAAGTAGTAATGAGTTGGGTAGCTAATCCACAATCAGGCTTATTAATAGAAGGAGCAACATTACAGGATATCAACCCATTGGAAATCAAAGTAGTCAATACAACAACTACACGTACATCTGAAATTACAAAATATATAATCGAAGGAATAGCAGAAGTCCAAAGTAACGGTGGGGGAGAAATAAAAATACCCCTAGAAGAGATGGGAATTGTCTTAAAACATTATCTTCCAGGAGAGATTAAAGATACTGCAAATAGGCGCTCTGAAAGAGAGAGAATTTCTTTGGAAGGTGCTGTACTAACCTGTCTTGGACAGCATACAAAAAGAGTTCCTCGAATTCTTGCCTATACTGACCAAGAGATATGGATGACTAATCTAGGGGGGGATATTCTAAGTAATAGAATAGATAAATTAGATGGGGAGAGTCTGAGAGTCCTGGAGTTTGTCGTAAAAAATGGAATGATTGGAACGTTCCAAGATCAGTTAGTAGAAACTTTAGGGTGGAATGCTATCGACATCGTTAGAGATTTAGAAGGAAGAGGATTACTGTACAGAGAATCAGGAAAGTTATTGGTCACAACACGATATGGAGATATTTACACTCTTGATGAAGAGGGTCAACTCCAAGAAAAAAACGAACTTCAAGAAGAAAGAAACCTCCTTGTCATGAAAGGTGTAGAAGCTCTTCTTGAAGTTCAGAAAGTGGGAAATCAAGCAGCAGAAGAGATACAAAGAGCAGGAATAGTACAACAATCTCTGCAGGATGCAATTGCTGATGATATGAAATATATTGAAGGAACTCTTAGATATGGAAAAAGAATACTCTCAGAAAGAGAAAATGAAAAAGTAATAAAAACTGTTAAAAAATTGAATGAGTGTCTTTATGGTTTTCCAGAGGAACTCAGAACGAATTTTATTCAGGGAGATGGATACAGTGAAAATCTAGTTACAAGATTTGGAGATATTTTTGTTCTCGATTTTTTTCACGCGGGTCAAGGGATATGGATTTCAGATATTGTTGATTTAGTAAACTATGCACATCTTTTTTCAGGTATTGAGGATACAGACAAGATATATGAAAGGGCCCTTGAACAAAGATCCGAATTTACTCAAAATCCAACAGTATTTAAGCAGTATCAGAAAGAAATTGTTTACGCAATGACAATGAAAAGAGCCTTGCGAACCCTTGGAACAATTTCTTGGATTTTATCAGGAGAAGGTAACTATATCCAAGCACACCATCATGAAAGAAACATGCTTAAACATCAAAGAACTGCATATGCAAGCCTCTTGAAAAAACAACTTTCTGAAAGAAGATCTTTGAGAAGACTTGCCGAACTTATTGAAACCTAAAAGCTTTTAAAACAATGAAAGGAACACTTGACTATGCTACGCTCGTTAATTTGCACGTTTGTCGGTCATGTAGACCATGGGAAAACTACTCTACAAGATGTTATTAGGGGGACCTCAGTTGCAAAGACTGAACCAGGACTTATTACACAGCATATCTCTTTTACAAATGTTTCATTTTCCACCATTCAAAAGATTTGCGGAAATCTCTTAAAAGGAAAAAATATTACCATTCCCGGTTTTCTTTTCTTAGATACTCCAGGACATGCTTCCTTTACAAACTTAAGAAAAAGAGGTGGCACTTTAGCTGATATTGCAGTGTTAGTTATTGACATTCATGAAGGCATTAAACCCCAAACTTCAGAAGCAATTGATATTCTAAGAAATTACAAAACTCCCTTTGTTATTGCCTTAACAAAAATAGATTTAATCTCTGGCTATAGAAAAAACAAACCACTCCTTATTGAGAATATTAATGCACAATCAGAATCAACACAAGAAAACTTAGATAGAAAGCTCTATGAACTCGTCGGAAAATTAGCTGAATTAAACCTAAATGCAGACCGCTATGATAGGGTAGATGATTTTACAAAACAAATTGCCATTATTCCTGTCTCTGCTAAGATGCAAGATGGTATTCCTGAATTATTAATGATGCTCTCTGGCTTAGGCCAAAAATACTTGGAAAATGAATTGAAAGTTAACCTAAAGAATCCAGGAAAAGCAACCATTATGGAAATTAAAGAGGATAAAGGCATTGGCACCTGTTTAGATATTATTTTGTACGAAGGCCATATCAACATCAATGACAAAATATTAATAGGAACTCTAGAAAAACCACTGTTAACAAAAGTCAAAGCGCTTTTCTTACCTGATAAAAATAAACTAAAATCCGTAGAGAGAGTAGAAGCTGCATGCGGTGTAAAAATTAATGCGTTAGAGTGTAATGGAATTATTGCAGGCATGCCCTTACGGGTTGCAAATAAAGATCAAGAGAGAATTGCAGAAGAGATGCAAGAAGAAATTGATGAAGTCTTGATTGAAACAGAGAGAGATGGAGTCATCATCAAAGCAGATACACTAGGAAGTTTAGAAGCTTTAGTACATTTATTAAAAGATAAAAATATTAAGATTAAAAAAGCATCTATTGGGGATATCAATAAAAAAGATATCACTGAAGCTAGTTCCGAGAAAGATCCAAAGTACCGAGTCATTTTAGCCTTTAATGTAAAACAACTCGAAACAACTAAAGAAATAAAAATTATTAAGCATAATGTCATCTATCAGATCTTAGACGATTATGAAGCTTGGGTTGAAAAAGAACAGAAAGATGATCAAGCAAAGTCTTTACAAAAAATTACAAGACCATTTAAGATTCAATTAATCTCAGGATATATTTTTAGACAGAGCAATCCTCTCGTTGTGGGAGTAGAAGTATTAGCTGGAACCTTAAAAAATAAAACGCATGTGATGAACAAAGCAGGAGAACAAATATCTGAAGTAACAGAAATCCAAGAAGACGGAAAAGCTATTTCAGAAGCAAAAAAAGGCAAGGAAGTAGCTGTTGCCTTATCTAAAGTTACATTCGGAAGACAAATTCATGAGCAAGAGGTTTTATATTCAGTTTTAACAGAAAATGATATTCGATCATTACGAGAGCATAAAGATCAACTAACGAAAGATGAGATTGATATTCTCAAAGAAATTGTAATCATTAAAAGAAAAGAGAATCCTACCTGGGCAATGTAAGATTAATCGTTTCCTCTTGAGTATGATTTCAATATTTGACCTTTAGCACCTACATAAATGCGGGAGCGTTCTATTCTGGCGTGAGACTCAGACACATAAGTCGTAATAATGTATATTGTTCCTACTGGACATAATGTCATGCCAGCAGGGTCACTGGCTGCAAGGATTACCTCAATCCCAATCCTCGACCCTAAGAAGGTAATGTCAACGTTCTTATCCAAAGAGTTTACAGTAAGGGTGCGATTCTCCTTTGTCATATGTAAGGAAAATAAACAAAAAATATAAAACTATCTAAAAAGAAAGCTGTAGTATCCCGAAATTATTTCATAAGGCTGATGCAATTAGCTTTATGAAACTAACTAAACCTAAGCTTATTGAAACCTTAAGACAACTAAATGATGGGAAAACGACGTATCAGGCAAGAAAAGTAGCAGGCATTTCTGTTAGAAGAGCTTATCAAGTAAAGAAAGCATATGAAGCTACAGATAAGATTCCTGAAATCGGAAAGGAAGTAGGTAGGCCTTGCAAGATGATAGAACAATGGGAAATAGATATTGTAAAGGAAACTTATGAGAAATACAGAGTATCTGCAGATACTTTGGAAAGAGTGATAGAGCGAGATTATAAAAAACACATAGGGCATAACAGAATTCATAAGCTATTGATTCAATTGGGCTTTGCAAAGCCCAAGAAAAAGAAGGATATACGAAAGAAGAATTGGATACGCTACGAAAGAAGATATAGCCTTACTGCGGTGCATATTGACTGGCATTACTATAAAGGAACCTGGGTTCTTGGAGTTGAAGATGATGCAAGCAGAAAGTTGCTTGCATTACTCGAATGTAAACAGGAAACAACTGATGAATCCATCAGGGGCATGGAGCTAGCTTTAAAGCACGGCAGAATAAAACAATGTATCTGTGATCATGGACCTCAATTTGTCAGCAATCTTGGGGGAGATTCACGATTTGTTGCTTTCCTTGAGAAAGAAGGAATCAAGCAAATACTTTGCAAGATTAAGCATCCTCAGAGCAATGGAAAGATAGAAAAATGGTTTAATTGCTATGACAGGCATAGAGAAGCATTTGATAGTATCAAAGAATTCCTGCAATGGTATAATGACCTAAGACCACACAGGAGCCTGAAATTTGATGTGCTTGAGACCCCATCTCAAGCATTTATCAGGAAGCTAAAAAAATGAAGAGAAGAAATAATCTATCGATAGGAAATAATTTCGGGATAAGACAGGCTATTTTTTGGATCAAATAAAAAGGTTTTTATAAGCTCTTAAACTGTTTTTTCTGGCGCCTCGGTAGCTCAAGGGCAGAGCACTGCTTTCATAAGGCAGGGGTTGTGGGTTCGACTCCCATCTGAGGCACGTTTCTTACTTTCTAATGCCCTCTAAACTTTATAAGCAAGTTAAGGAGTAAGGGGGATTATGGCGCAAAATGATACCTATAATGGTAAAAGAAGTCTTTAAATATCCTATTTTCTTTATATTTAATGAATGGTTAAAAATAAATCTTCAATCGACCATAATGGTTATATCAGAGATGAAGAAGAAAACCTGATAAGCAGAAAAATTGCTTATGAAAAAATATGGATGATTTGGAATCAAGGATTCAAGCTAGGAAGCAGGAAGCTATAGATAAGAAGATTGCTGAGAAAGCTTTACTTATTGCTGATTATCTAGGAACGGACAAAGGTGGTGCTCATACTTTTGTCACAGGGAATCTCACTATTCGTTATTCCATTGCTTCGAGTGATAGTGATGGAGTGAGTAACTCTTCAAACCTTAGGATTACTATGAATGATGATAAGCATGGTGATGGATCTCTCATTTACAGTTCTGGATCTGTCGTCTTTGAAGCTTACTATCCCGAGGATAATAGATTCATTAACATCTGTGCCTATGTTCCTGGTTCTTGGGAATATCAGTTAGAAGGACCTTATACTACTGCAGCTATTAGACACACAGTAGCTCAGGAAGAGTACCGAAGGAACTATCCTGCTGTTGAAACTCACTAACAAACTAAGGTCAGAGAAGCTCAAGAGAAGTGGGGGTTGTAGTTCTTAGAGAAGCATCTATTTTTTCTTATATTCCTTAAGCAAGATTATTACAGCAACTTAAGATTTATCGTTCCTCTGCATTTAGGAGAGCCACATTTGCAAGGAACTTTATCATCTTTTTTATCAAATTCATAATCTATCGTTAGTTCTTCGCCTTTCTTAATCTTCTTCTTAGCATAATAGAGAATTTTTCCTCTCTTAAAAAGATATTTACAGTTAGGATCACAGCAATGATTTACAAATCTTGAAATATTCCCTTTTCTTCCATCAATAACATAACGAGTGTTCAAGATGAATTGATAGGTAACATCTTTCTCTTTGAGAGCTCTTCGTTCAGCTTCTTTAGAAGTAATTTTCTCTCCTTCGTATTCTATGATAAAGGTGTTTCTAGGAATATCTTCTCCAGCAAACACTCCCTTACTATGGATTTTTGATTTTTTAACAAGTAGTTTCATCCGATAATATGTTTTTTCCTATCTTCTAATAATTTCTGATAATAATGCTTTCCCCATTGCCTAATCTTTGGTTTATTTAAATGCATCAAGTAATCTGCAATCTTCTGCCCAGTTAATAATTCAGGTAGAATAACAAAATCAGCACCTTTCTTGTATAATTCAATGACATCAGGAACAGACTTAGCAGTTAAGAATACCACCATTCTTTTGTTTCTTCTTTTAATCTTATTTAATAAAATTAAACTGCTTTCCACAGAGGGAATTGTAGAAATCAAAACAGAAGGATGTGCTTTTGTAATTTTAGAAAAGATCTCTTCATCTGCTACATCTCCATATAGACAATCAACCTGCTCTCTCTCAAGCCTTTGAATCACTTCAGGATTATAGTCAATAACAAAAAATCTTTTTCCAGTGTTCTTCAGATATTTGATAATATATGCTCCCGTCCTATGACCTCCGAGTAACACAAAGTCATAGGAAACTTTAGGATTAATTGTTGAAAGCTTATGGGTATTTTTTTTCTCAAAAACAGTTAAAATTCTTGCAAATCTTTTATACAATGATTCCATGTTAGAGATTAAATAGGTTGAGATAATCATTGTCAAAATAGTGATAAGAATCATTAAGGTTGCGGTTTCCTGAGCTAAATGCCCTGTTGTTAACCCTAAACCAGAAAGAATTAACGTAAATTCAGATACTTGCGCTAATAACACGGCAGTAAAAAAACTGGTTCTTTTTTTTGCATTGCTATGGCGCATGATCAATAGAATCAATAAGGGATTTCCTATTAACACGAATAAACTTAAGACAATCAATTGAGGCCAAAGAGAGCTTAGTGCAGAAAAGGTTATTTGCATTCCAAGAGAGACAAAGAATAGGGTTGCGAAGAAATCTCGTAAAGGTTTCATCTTTCCAGTAATATCGACATTATAGGTAGTGGAACCTAAGGCAATGCCTGCTAAGAAAGCTCCAATAGCTAAAGAGAATCCTAGGAAATATGCAATTAACGCAAAGAGCAAACAACTTGAAACAGAGGCTAAAAATAATATCTCTTGAGATTTGGCAAATTTCTGGAATGTCCAAGGAAGAATAAATCTTGTACTTGTGTACGCAATAACCATCAATAAAATGCCTTTCAATGCCGATAAGATATACGTCATAGAAGTGCTGTTATGCTTTAATGTAGAAATGAATAATAAAAAGATGACTGCAATAATGTCTTGTACTAGTAAAATGCCAATAGCAATTCTTCCATGCAAGGTATCTATCTGATCTTTATCGGACAATAACTTAACTACTAAGACTGTACTTGAGAACGCTAAGCCTAAGCCAATGTATAAAGCTTCAATTTTTGTGAAGTTGAGAAGCATAGCAATAGCAAAGCCAACTAAAGAGGTAAAAATCACTTGAGAGATTCCTGCTAGAATAGAAATTTTTCCGAATTGTTTTAATTTTCTAATGTCTAACTCAAGACCAACAACGAAAAGCAATAACGCAATACCAATTTCAGATAAGTTCTTAATATCGGTTTGATCATTAATCAAATTCAGTACTATTGGACCTAAGATGATTCCTGTTAGGATATACGCAGGAATTGTAGGCTGTTTAATCAATCTGAAAAAATAGGCAAGAATCGTTGCTAGAATAATCATCAGAGAAATGTCAAGTAGTAGGGAGGATTGCACTCCTGGAATCATAACCATAGGGACCTCTTTTTAATGAGAATTCTCTTTTCTGTTATTTAAAGGTTTTGTGTCACTTGGCGTAAAAAAGAAAAATTAGGGTTTCGCAAGAGTGATTTCTATGGTAGAGACTCGAATTCTTTTCTTGTCTTCGTTTTCGAATTCTTCTGAGTCAATTTTTATGTCTTTCACTACTACTGCTCTTTCCAGGAATCTTTTTGCTGCAACTTCTGCTACATCAACGCAGCGAGCAATAAATTTTCCTCTTGCTTTAATCACTACTTCCTTCGCTCCTTGTGTCGTAAATTGCATAACCACACCGGTCACGTAAAACATGTTACTTAACTAGTTGTTAAATAATTTCATGAACGGTTTTGAGCCAATAAACACGATGTGGTCGTTCGTCCTCTCTCCCATAGTGTGTCCCTCCCTTCCAAAGTAATAGAATATAGAATACTTTTAGGTTTATCTTAGTTTCGTTTTAGAAGATTTTGTACAAAAATTAAATGTAAAATTAGGTATTACGGGCACATTTTAGTTTCAGGCATCCTACCTCAAAATTAAAAAGCTTTATATACTAGCTATATCACTTTATGATGGTAACACTTTTAGGATAAAAATGAATGCTAATAAACAAAAAACATTAGAAAGATTATTTGTAAGAGATAATCGAATTATGAATGGTAAATATGATCCTATCTATCATGCAGAACCTGTTAGCGAATTAGAATTATTCTTTTTAAATAATAGAACACAAGAGCTTGAACAAGAAATTGTCAACAGAGCTCCTGAAAGCGCAAATGCTTATATGATGACTAGACATTCTTATACAAGTGCAGTAGGCTATCCTGGCTTAGTTCCTGAAATAGTAGAAGATGCACCAAACTTTTCTGTTTATGGTGTCCAATACTGGAAAACGCATAGTTAGATACTAAGTAGCTAAATTTTAAAGACAAATCAAACATTCATTAGACATTTCTTATTGTCCTTAGAGTTTTCTGGCAAAGCCGTTTAGAACTATTCTTTCTGTCTTTGAGATAAACGCGTTACGTAGCCTGTAATGACATTTCTGAGCTTTTTAGAATGAATTATAGCAGCATCAGTCACTAATTGTTTATTTTCATCAAAGGTTTTCTTATATTTGCCTTGCTTCATCAACGTATGAGCTGTTCTCTTGACAAGTTTGGTTTTGATTCTTCCCATAAAAAATGGGCTATTCCTTTGATTTATAAACCTTTCTTCTTGGTTTTTTCTCTTGCTGTTCATCAACCAAAACCTGCTTCCTTTTGGCATAATTGACCGGATTTTTGATCTTTTTACAGAAATTATCAGGGGTGCAGATATTCAAGTCAGGATTTGTGTAGTAATTAGGGTTATCGCAGTTAGGAGGTAATCGAATACCTTGGTTCTTTGCCCAGTTCACTTGAGATCTTAAGTAAGCTTCAGGTAAGGATTTCTCATTCTGTGCATTCCAAGCTAATAATAATTTCTCAATCTCAGCAAAATCCCAACCCACATGCCTTAAGAAGTTAATTAAGATAAATATTGTTCTTTTTCTTCCATCTTCTTGCTTTGCTTTCAGAGCATTATGCATACATGGAGGAAATAACTCTAAGGAAATTGCATTCTCTAGTTCTTTGTAATCCTGATGTTTTACTTTCTCTTCTTTTTTTTGTCTTAGTTCAAAGTCATAAGCTTGCATGATTAAGTTAGAAGCTTCTTGATCATTCGCTTTAATCTCTAAAAATGGAATTCCTGTTTCAACTTTTTCTATTTGTGCTTCTTCTTTCTTAAACTCAAGAATTCTTTCTGGAAGAATAGGAATACTGACTAAGCCAGATTTTTCATTTAAAGAATAAGGAGCTCTGAATAAATGCCTGCTTGAAATTAAAATCGTATCAATATCTGTTATAGAAAATGGATCTGGATTGTTTAATTTTTCAGCAAGCATGGGCTTAATCATATTTTTCAAATACGAAGCGATGACTCTTGGACCTTCGGGGAATAATAAGCGAGTTTCTTTGTTATTTATCGTTGAAGGAAATGCATTGAAAGGAATGTAGATGTGAAATCCTTTGTTTCCGGAGAACTTTACCCCTAGATTTGTAATGTCGTGAAACTTTAAAGCTTCTACTAATAAGTATGCTGTTATTTGTGAATGCTCAAAAGAATCTGAGTCAATATCAATTAATAAATCCCAACCAATACGTAATTTGTCTAAATCAGATTTATGCATTCCTGGCTTTAATTGCAAAGGATTTGACCAATGCTCTTCTGAAATGTGAAAAGAAGTTGCACCTTGTTTTGCTAATTCATAGATATCTCTTTCATACTGAATAATATCGGGTCTTTTTCCAAAGGAATCATTGAATTTTGCAACGGATTCCCTTTTTGCTAATCCAATTAATAGGGCCCTTTGAATCTCTTTTCTTGAGTAGTATGCTAGGATTTTCTCCATAAGAAAAGAAAGATAATATTGTTTATTAACTTTCTTGTAAAGCTTCATGAAGCTGGGTTGCTTCTGTAATCTTCTCTGTGAGTTCTGCTTCCACTTGTCCAAAGAATTCATCTAATTCATTAATTTGTTTTCTGACAGCTACGAGTGTTTCTTCTTTCGTTTTTTTGACTAGTGTACTTGCCCCGACATTAACAATCATCTCATCAGTAGCTTTTAAGGTAGCTTTTACAAAGACCCCTGCACCTAGAGGCACTAATAATCCATTTTCTTTTTTCAAAGCACCAATTTCTAGAACACTTTGCTCTATTTTGCGTAATTCAACTAATTGAGAATGAAGCATGGAATGATGTTGCTGTAATTGTTTAATGGTTTGATCAAGAAGTTGGAATTCTTCGTATTTTTCTTGCAATGACTTCTTCATTTGGACTTTTTAGGCTTAACTTCTTTTTGCTTCTTTTTTGGCTTTTCAGATTCTACTTTCTTGGTTTTTCTTTTCTTAGTAGGTTTTTCAGCAGTTTCGACTTTCTTGTCTTTTTTGCCCATGACCTTCAGATTTAAAGCAGACATGGCTTTTAACACCGTAGCAGTATCAGCATTTTTGCTCAAATCAATTTTTTGAGGCAAAGGCTCTAAGTGATTAATGTTGCATTTCTTTCTTCGAACGCCACCATCAATCATTACGTAATTCTTATCTATTAATTCGACAACGCAGCATAGCTTATTGGCTTCCCTGCCTGCTGTCTTTACACAAATTCTTCCTACTTCGAGTACCATGTGTCAATTATCCTTTTTCTTGAACAAGATGAGCATAAGACTCCGCCAAAGGGCCTTTGAGGCCTTTTCTTTGTTTTAGGCAAATCTTTCCATTTTGAATGAATAAGATGAGGAATTCCATGTAATGGTTTCTTACAGTTACTACACTGAAATTTCTTTCCTTTTCTCTTTCTGTAGTGCATTACTGTCTTGCCACCAGGAGTCTTTACCTTCACTCTCCTGAATGTTCTTGATTTTGTTTTTGCTGGTTGCATTTAGTATACCTTCAATAGTTTTCTCAACGAGAGGTTGTATATAAAGGTTGAGATAATATAGACCCAGAGCCAATTTAGGGGGCCTATTAAGTTTCCTTTGTCTGTGTATGTATTTTGAAGCCATCCAAAGATAATAATCAATGGGATGAACGTAATGAGCATAGGCTTAATCGTATGTTTCATTTGCTCTAATGATTTCTGCAAAGATTCTTTCTGCAAAGCCATCATCTTTTGCGTATCATTTTTAGAATCCTTCATTTGCTTTCGAATAGCATCCATATCTTCCTTCATCTGCTTTAGAAGCTTTTGATTCGTAACCCATTTATAGACTAAGGTTGTAACTACAGTAATAATCAGAGCAATAAGAAGAATTGCTCCCAAAGGAGAGGCTTCTATGATCCTTCCAAAGATTGCATTAAAAAACGAGTCAAACATTTTTAGCCTTCCATCATATTACGTAAAGCAGGATGCATATCCATCATGTGCTGCTTTGCAATATCTTCATATAATCTGTAAATAATCATAACTGTCAATAAGATCCCTGTTCCATTGGTTAAAGCCCCCATTAAGTCTGCTGCTGCTGCTAAAATTCCTACAGTAATAGCTCCCATCACGGTTAAGGGCATGATATATCTCTTCAATAGCCTCTCTAGTACTCGTTCATCTCTTCTAAATCCTGGGATTTGTAAGCCAGAGGCCATAATTTGCCTTGCTTGTGATCCTGCATCCATACCGGAAGTTTGGACCCAAAATAAAGAGAATAGGATTGAACCACCGATCATGAATAATGTAAAGGTTAACGCTTGTACAAGCTGGAAACTTGTAAAGGAACCACTTAAGACATTATCAAGGATTGTAGGTGCGAAGACAAATTGTACAAAGCCTGAAGCGGGACTTTGACCTGAGAATGTTCCTAGGATAGGATGTCCCCATTTAGCTAGTAATTGAGCAGCTAATTGGATATTTGCGATTAACGCAGAGATTAAGATAACAGGGATATTACTCGTGTATACAAAACGAAGAGGCCACCTTATACCTTGGCCACGAATTCTTCCGAAAGAGAGGGGAATTTCAACTTTCATGGCTTGTACGTAGACAGCTGCTACAAAGACAACGATTGTTGATAAAATAGCTGATAGGGCTCTTCCTGCTCCTGTAATGTCTTGGTTTGCAATAGATAAGAAGAAGGTTAAGACTTTTCCAACAGGTGCTTGACCAGAGCCAAAAGCCCAGGTTCCTGCCTGTGTTAAAGGAGAGAATGCTCTAATAAAGATTTGAGCAGAGACATTTGCTGCGATGAATAAACTAATACCCGAGCCAAAGCCCCATTTGCTTACTACTTCATCCATGTATAAGACTAAAATACCTCCGACGAATAATTGTAAGATTAAAACAAAAGGAGAAATACCTGCAGAAGGTGCTAAACCCCCCATAAAGACATAAATCATTGCTTCAAAGATAATAAAGAATATTCCTAGAACTTTTTGTAATCCTTGGAAGGTTCTTCTTCCTTCAGGTGTTGTTAAATTCAATTTTAAGATTCCTGAGCCTGTTAATAACTGCAAGACGATAGAAGCTGTTACGATAGGTCCAATACCTAAGGAGAGGATAGAACCAAAACTTGCTCCTAAGATAACAGAGAGAAAATGAAAATTAGCAAGTGCGTTTTCTCCTAAGCCATATAAGGGGATAGAAGATAAGACAAAGAATGCAATAAGAATCATTAAGGTCCATTTCAGCTTTTCTTTAAAGGAGAGTTTTTTCTGCTGAGGACCGCGAACTTCTGGAAGATTCAAAAAAAACTTATCTATTGGCATTTGATGATTTCTCCTTTAGCTGCTTGAATTTTTTCGAGTGCTTTCTTGGAGAAGTGTTTACAGGTAATTTTAAATCTTTTGGTTAGTTTTCCAGAACCAAGGACTTTTGTGTATCCTGCTTTATGAGCATCAAACACAAAAAAATCGCCTTCCTTTTTTGCTAAAGTATCAACATATTGTTCAAGGTAACTGAGATTGAGAATTTTTTCATGAGCAAGGGTTTTTTGTGGTCTCTTAAAACCGTGCTTTCCAAAATAACTTGGACCATACAACTTAAGGATTCTAGGTTTATTCTGATGAGCTCTTTTTCCAGAACCAGCCATTCCTCGGCCTCCACGGCTTCCTGCGCCTCGATGTTTCTTCTTGGCACCGTATCCATGCGTTGTTTCTCCTCGGAATTTCTTTGATTTTTTTTGTTTTCTAACTGTCATCTTATAACATCCTTTTCACGAGATCATTAATTTTTTCTTTTCTATACCCAAGAGCTCCTCCGAGAGAAAATGGCTTTTTAACCCCTTTTCTTTCAAATCCTTTTAAGGGGGAGTTTAACCTGAAAAATGGCTTTACTCCTGGAATGTCTTTGAGTTCTTTTTTTTGGGAGAAAAACTCTTCAATGAATTCAGATTGAGTTTGTTTTGTTTTTTCTTTAATGTATGTTTCAGTTAAAGGTTTGTTAGCAGTAACTTTTCCTCTTTTTTCAAGGAGTTCTTTAAATGTAGCCTTATCCATCTCTCCCCAGGTTACGTAATCTTTAATTCGACGTAAGAACCCGATGGTTTGAGGATTATTCTGAAGGACTATGCAATAATTCTTTCTGTAGAGATGAAGGATTGCAAAAGTATCTTTTATCTTCTTCTGTACTCCCGTTTCTCCCCTAATCCTGATAATTGCTATTCTTGTTGTCATCTTATTTTTAGTTTATTCATTTTTTGTAATGCATCCATCGTAGCGTAAATCAAATTCATCTTTGTTCTTGTTTGCCCTGATGTTCTCGAGTAAATATCTTTAATTCCCGCTAGTGTGAGAACTTTTTGAACTTCCTTTTCTGTTTTTAATCCTGTTCCTCTTGGAGCAGGGATTAACGTGATTCTAACACTCCCACATCTTCCTTCTGTCTGAGCAGGAATGGAATGATTTTCTTTACAGCTGCAGTCCCAGGATCCACAACCCATCTTAACACTCATGATATTGAGTTTAGCTTTTCTTGTTGCCTTTTCACGAGCAGGAACTGTTTCTTTGGCTCTTCCATGGCCAACGCCAACATATCCCTCTTTATTTCCCATAGCAACTAACGTAGCAAAGGTTGGTTTATTTCCTTCTTTGGTTTTTTTCTGCGTTTGTCTCCAAATCGAACGTTTTCCTCCACCGAATTTACCTTTTGATTGACCTACCATTAAAAGCTCGGTTTCTAGATTAGGTAAAAGTAAATCAACAATTTCAGCTTCTAAAATTCTGACTCCTTGATCTAGGATTTCTTTAATGTCAGTAATTTCTCCTGCTTTAACTTTTATTCCTACTGCAGTTTTTGGAGTCCAGGCTTCTTTTATATTGGCTGTTCTTTCCTTTTGGGAAACTCCTTCCGGTAGTTCGTGCCTTGGTCGTTCTCGTCGTTTCATTTTAGTATTTTTGCTTTAACCTCAGTTAGTTTTTGAGTAATATGCTCAGGGTTTATGTTTCTTTTTATGTACGATGCAAATTGTTTTTTGTACCTTTCTTGATCTTTTTGCAATAATTGAGCGTATTTCACAATGTCTTTTCCTTCTATTTTTTCTTTTGAAGGTAAAACATCTTCTGCATGAGGTACTTTGACTCCTGCATCTACTACTCCCTTCAGAGCTGCATAGATTCTTGATGCTTTGGAAGATTTTTGTAATCCTAAGTCAAGAATTGCTTCTTTTATATTCTTGCTTTTCGCTTTTGTTCCTAGCAATACTCCAGACAAATAAGCTGTAGGAATATTTCCTCTGTGATATTCCCAGCCAAGCTTTTTGAGCTCTTCGGAATGAACTGTTACCATTGCCTTATCTCCCTTAGGTTCATACTGCACTACTTGTAAAGTAATATTATTTGTATGTGCTCGAATAATGAGTCTTGGCTTATTGGACTTAATGTAATTTATTCTTTTTAAGTAATCAGTCCGTTGCTGCCTTTTTCTCTTAACTTTTACAGTAAATCGTTTACTTTTCATGTTTTCTTTCCAAATTGTGTTCTTTTATGTATAAATGAATATGTCTTTTGCTTCTGAAAAATCCGCCTTTGGATTTTACGTACAACTCTCTGTATCCTTGAGGATCAAGTACTTTTTTCTTTCGCAATGTAGCAAGTAATTCTCTTTGTGTTCTAATCTTTAGGATCCATAATCTTTTTCTTGGAAGTCTTGCAGTTTTTCTTCCCTTTCTTGAACCAGAACCCTGTCTTCTTCCTTTTCTTTTCTGCTCTAGTCTTTTTCTGTTTCTTCCTCTTGAAATTCCGACAGATGGTTTTTTCTGGATAATTCCTTGATTAATTAAAGAGCGAACATCTGTTTTTGTGATGGCTTCTTTGATATCGTCTAAATGATCAGGATCAAACCAGATTCGGGTCATACCTACTTTCAACAGTTGTGCTGCAATCCGTTTTTGATGCAATAAGGTCATTTCTTATCTCCGGGAATCATTCGTGTATGGATCTCTTGAGGGAGTTTTGGTTTTTCTTCAACCTTTGCCTTAACACGCTCTTGCTGCAAGATTTTTTTCTTATCAGCTTCTTCTTGTTCTTTCTTTTCCTCAGGAGTTTTTTCTTGTTTCTTCTCTTCTGCTTTTTTCAAAGCTTCTTCTTGACCTTTCTTTTTCTTTTCTTCTTTCTTCTTTACATCTTGTTTTCGCTTCTGCATCTCTTCTTTAGTGGTTGTTAAGAATGCACTAACATCCTTAATATTTCCGAAAATAATTTTCTTCTGCAGTGCTTTTTCCAAGATTTGTACTCGAGCTCTTATCCCTAAGGAAGATGCAAGGAATGCTATTTCGTCTTTCTTCAAATGATCAAGATCTTTTATTGAATGAATCAATTTCTTTTTGAAACCTTCTCGCGTATAGTTTCTTACTGCTCGAGGTACTCTGTATCCTGGAGAGGGGATGTATCCATGAGATGCTCTGTGCAGTCTAAGCTTGTTATGCAATCCGCGAGGCCTTCGATATTTATCTTTTAATTTCTTCACATGTCCGGCATCGGTTCTCAGGAAATTAGGGCGTTTAGCCTTCATAGTTTTTTTGAGTGCGAGTAATTCTTTCATTTGATCTTCTTTCCTGCTTTTTCAACGATGAAAATGCCATCTTGGAATCTCCTTCTATCTTTACCTGTAATCCTTGTTGCTTGCTCTATTCTGCTTGCTACAATGCCACAACTTTCTTTGTTCTTGCTTTTAAGGTTGATAAAATCATTATCAAGTTTAACTTCAACATCATCCAATAGCTTTGCTTTTCTTGGAATTTTTTCCCCTAAAAAGTTCTTTACAACAAGTTGTTTGTGCTCGATGGAAACATGCATTGGAAAGTGACCAGAACAAATTTTTAATTTATAGGTATATTGTTCAGTAACTCCGTGAATCATATTCAAAATATGTGCTTTATAGGTATTCATGTACATCTTGATTGTTTTGTTTTGTTTTTTTGCAGATAAGATTAATTTATCGTCTTTTTGTGTGATATCTATCTGAGGTAAGTGTAGTACTCTCTCTATTTCTCCTTGAACACCTTTTACTCTAATCATCGGGGGTTCAATTACTATTGTAACTTCACTTGGTATCGTAATTTCTTGTCTGAGTGCTTTCATGTTAATAACAATAGGCGATTAAGCGACCTCCTAGATTTTTTTCTTTAGCAGCTGTATGTGTCATCAGACCTTGAGAGGTAGAAACAAGTAAGATACCGAATTCCTTTGCAGGAAGATATCGTTTTTCAAACTTCTCATATTCATAGGCTTTTACTGCAAATCGTGGCTTGATGACATTACAGTTATTGATTGTTCCTTTGAGAGTAATTTCAAGTAATTCTCCTTGCTGGGTCTTTACTTCTTTGATTTCAGTTAAATATCCATTTTCTTTTAACAACGCTAAACATTGTTTAACAAGAACAGAACCTTTTGTAGAGACTTCTTGCTTTCCTACACGTTCAGCGTTCATTATTTGTGAAAATATATTTGCTAGTTGATCGTTTAGTGTCATTTTTTCCTCAGCTGAATTTCTTGAATCCTATACTTTTTGCAATCTCTCTGAAGCATTGCCTGCAGAGATGTAAATCGTATTTTTGAATATGAGCACCGAAACGGCCGCAGCGAGTGCATCTTCTTGAACCAATACCGAATTTTCGTTCTGTTGGCTTATTATGCTTCAAAAACTTCTTCATCTTTGCTGGTTTTGATTCAAGTTGTTTGAATACTTTGTTAAAATTGCTTGTGGTCATTCTTTTTCCTCTGCAGTTTTGATACCAAATTTTTCTGTCATGAATGCAATGGCTTCTTCCTTTGTGATAACATGATGTTTTCCTACTTTTCCGTTGTGCAATCTTCTTTTCTTAATTCTGAATCCTGGTCTTGAAAGCGTTACGGCAGCTTCTAAGCCAATGATCCCGATTTTAGGATCATACTCTGCCCCTTCAATGTCAATGTACTCTGGTATTCCGAAGGAGACATTTCCGAATTTATCAAATTTTGACTCTACAATTGTGTTATTTACTGCTTTCAATACTCTTTTTAGTAAAATTGTTGCCTGTGCTTTTCTTACTGTTACTTTCGCAGCAATAGGGAGATTTGGTCTTAATCCCCATGTAGGGATTCTCTTCATTGTTTTTGAAATAACAGCTTTCTGATGGGAGATTGCCGTAAGCAAAGAGACTGCTCTCTCTAATTCGTCTCCTGTTTTGCCTACTCCTATATTGAGTGTTATTTTCTCTACCCTAATGTTTTTCATTGCATTACTCATGTTCTGGTATTGTGATCATTGGTTTATCTTTGCCTATCACGAAGGCATATTTTTTTAATGTTTCAAACTTTTCTTTTCCTCTGCTACAGATAATTTTTTGCTCATGGTATCCTGGTTTTGAAATAGAGTCTATTACTCCGAGAGTACCAATCTGCTTTCCTTCTGTAATATAGACTATGGCGCCTTTTTCGAATTTGAGATGATCTTGAATCTCGTTCTTTGTTAACGTAAATACTAAAGTATCTGAAACTTTATATGTGTCTTTTGCTACTAATTTATTTGTTCCATCATAGAAGTTCAATTGCACTTTTTTCTTCTTCACCATGGTTTTATTCTGAATCTTTCTTAGTTTTAATGAAGCCTCTTCTTTCTTAATCTTGTGAAGCATGAATTTTCCTTTCTTAGTATAGAATATTCTGAAGTGTTCATTTGTATCTTTTATTGTAATACTGTCGAGTAATCCTACTGGAAATTTAGGATTCTTCCTTGGCTTATTATCTATTAACACTTTCTCTTTATTGAGGATATTTTTTACTTCTCGAGTTGTTTGTGCATAGTGCAACATATCCTTAAGTAGGAAATTAAGAGTGATGCATCTTTCTAGAGGGTGAGGTCCTGGTGTAGGTCTTGAGATCCACTTAGTTTGCTTTCTTTCGATTGGCCACGTTTTTGGTGTCGCCAGTCTTTTGAGATGTGTCATTTTTTCTCTCCGTTTGTTTTTTTCTCTTCTTATCGTCCATTAACAGATCAGTAATCATAGTTTTGGAAGGATGAATGGGGTAAAATACCTTTGAACCATCTTTCTTTATCCAGTGAATATTTTCAATTTGTAAGCGTTCTTTTTTTAAGTTTACTTTTACAATTTTTCCTGATTTCTTTTTAAATTGTCCGCTCATGACTTTAACGGTGTCTCCTTTTTTCACTTGAATTTTTTTGATATTGAATTTTTTTTCAAGCTCTTTCGAAAGAGGAGCTGTCATGAACTTTTGCTTAATATGCAAAGGAGCGTTGAAGCGATACTTTCGTTGCTTTCTAGGCTTCTTACTTGCGTTCCATGCGAGTGAAAATTTTTTCATACTATTATGCTTGCGATCTTTGCGATTCCTGGCCATCGATCAGCTGCTTCTCTAGCAACAGGCCCTTTGATGATTGTTCCTCGAGGAGTATTTGACTTATCCTCCTTCAAAACTACTGCGGCATTATCTTCAAATTTGATTCTTGTTCCATCCGGTCTTCGATATTCTTTTTTTTGTCTGACAATGACAGCTGGAACTAGCGTTTTTCTTGTTTCTGGAGATCCTTTCCTTACTGAACAGACGACATAATCTCCTACACCTGCAGCAGGATATCTTCTCTTTACGGTTTTTGCTCCTTTTACGGAAACGATATAGAGTACTTTAGCTCCCGAATTATCAGCGCAATCTACATAAGCTCCACGAGGGAGTGCTTTAGGTATTCTTGCTTTAACTGGCTTCATGTTTTTTGTACCACTACAAATGATTTTGTTTTACTGATTGGTCTTGTTTCGATAATCGTTACAGTATCTCCAATTTTTGCATTAATACAAGGAGGATTATGTGCCCTAATACGAGATCTCCTCTTTTCGTAACGTTCGAATTTTTTCAAATAATATAACCTTGACCACTCTACTACGATAGTTTGATGAGTATCTTTCTTGATAATTGTTCCTGAAAATATTCTTCCTCTAGTACTGGCTTTTCCGTGGAAAGGGCAGTGCAAGTCTTTGCATTCTTTCTTAGGAATTTCGACTTCTATTCCGATGTTTCTTGTTTTTTTCATTTCTTCAAACGGTCCTCTGACCGATTTAGTAAGGATGTTCCTTCGATGATCATGGGTTGTTTCATTTTGATGAGGAGTGTCACTTGAGCTTTGAGTATTTTTTTTGTTGTTTTTCCTTTAATGGTAAAGGTGTTCTTTGTTTCGTCTATGATTTTTCCTTGTATGCCGATGAGACTTTGGTTTTTGGCCTTGATAACTTCTACGTCAAGCCCGATGAATTCGTGCCTGAGCAGGTCGCGTTTCAACATTTTAAGTTGAATCGTCGATGGTTTGTGCGTTGAAGCCCATTGCGATGAGTTCTTTCTTCACTTTGGCTTTGTGGTCGCCTTGAAGTTCGATGGTTTTATCCTTTACAGTACCACCGCACGCAAGCTTTGATTTCAGTTTTTTTGAAACTTCCCTGATATCAATGCTTGTGTCAAAACCCTCAACTAAGGTTGTTAGTTTTCCGAATCGTCTTTTAACAATCCTCACTTGTATTCGCTGTTCTTCTTTTGCTATTGCCTCACAAACACATAAGTCTAGTGGTAAGCCACATTTCGGGCATATACTACTCATGCTTTTTTGATTTCCTCCTTTGGTTTATTTTTCTTTGTTAATAAGCGTGCAATGGTTCTTTTTATTTCCCTTATTCTTCCGGGGTTTTCAGGTCTTGTACCTGTTGCAACTTGTGCATTTAACTTCATTAACTCCTTTTTTAATTCAGTAATCTTCTCAGGAATAACTGTTGTATTCATTTGCTTAATTTCGCTTTTCTTTAGTATTGCCATCTTTTCTCTTTCTTACCGAGTTCTTCGGAGATTCTTTTCTTGGTTTCCCTTTCGCGTCTTTAGGATTTGGTCTTCCCCCTTCTCTATCAGCCGGTTTTTTACGGCCTGTCTTTACTGGAATGATATTTACGGGAACTACATTTGCGATAGTTATTGGGGTTTCTAGTTTCTTAATCGTAATTTTATCCGGTAAGACAATATCGGGAGTTAAGATGAACACTTTTACTCCGACTGCTCCAGAACGTAAATGCGCAATTGCTGAACTTTTTTTAATATGATTTTCTGAGATATCCCCGGATTTTTTCAAATATCCTGCTTTGAAACGCCATCTCTTTGATCTTTGACTTGGAACTCCTCTTCCTGAGATGACGATTTCTGCTCCGACTGCTCCAGAATCCATTATGTCTTGTAAGGTTCTGTACCCAATGGACTTAAATCGTTTAGGACCGAATCTTTCAAATGTATGGATGATTCTTTTTGCAACTGCTTTTGCATTCAAATTAGGATGCTCGATTTCAGCAACTTCAATTTGAGGATTATCAAGTAAAAATTTAGTTTTCAGAGTTTCTGTCAACTCTTTGATATTGTCTCCTTTCCTGCCTACAATTAATCCAGGTCTTGAGGTGTAGATAATTACTTTATCTCCTAAGGGGGTTCTCTTGATTTCTGTATGAGAATATCCTGCTTTATTCAAGACAGTCGAGATATACTCTTCTACTTGAAAGATTCGCATTTTTTGTTTTAGGAATTGTCGTTCAATCATTTTTCTTGTAAGTACACTGCAATATGGGTTCTTTTCATATTACGTCTATTTCTACCATAGTGAGGCTGATTGCCTGCTTTATTTGCAATAAGTTTTGTAATAATAAGATTTTTTACATCTAATCCTTTAACCTCTGCGTTAGCTTCTGCTGAATTTAAGACATGCAATAAATGTGTTGCGGCTTTAATTGGATATCTCCCTGTTGCCATGTTTCCTCTACGATGAGGCATACTCTGCACATATTTCTTGTAGGGGGCGGGAGCTTTCATAGAGATAACATTCTGTAATTTGGTCTTTGCTTTACTCAAAGGATTATTCCTTACAAAGTCGCAAAGCTCTACCGATTGCTTCCACGAAATAGGTAAATCCTTCGCTATGACTTTTGCTTCTGCTTTCATTTTATTTCACACTTACTGCTGCACTCGATCTTGTAGCTCCGATACCTGGAGCGGAGTGCTTGACTCTTGATCTGTTATAGGTAAATTCTCCCAAGTAATGACCAATCATTTCATCAGTGATTTTTACAGGGACAAATTCTTTTCCTCTATGTACTAAGAGTAGGACCCCTACCATTTGAGGTAAGATGACAATGTTTCGAATATGAGTTTTGATGGTTTTCTTGAGTTTTCCTTGTTGCGCAAGCTCAATTTTCTTCAGTAGAGTTTTTTGTCCTTCAGAGAATCCTCGTTTTAAACTTCTTCTTTGTCTTGAAGGAAGCATTACCATAATCTCTTGCAAAGTTAGTTTCTTAAGATCTTCAATTTTCTTTCCTTGGAACAAAAATTCTTTTGCCATTTTACTTGCGTTTTCCTGTTCTTCTTGAACCTACTAAACCTACTTTTCTTCCTGGAGGAGCATTTCTTGAAACGGTCTTTGGTTTACCCATGTGTCTTCCTCTTCCCGAACCAAATGGATGATCAACTGCATTCATTGCAACTCCTGAAGTTCTTGGATATAATCTGTTTCTTCCTCTCATTGCATGGAATTTCTTTCCTGCTTTTACGAAAGGTTTGTCTTCTCTTCCAGAAGCTGCTACTACTCCAATTGTTGCCCTGCAGTTTAAATCAAATGCTTTTTGTTTCTTAGACTTGAATAAAATAATTGCTTTCGTCTCGGTTTTTGAGACGATTTTTGTTGTTGCTCCTGAAGCTAGGCAAAATGCAGGACCAGAGCCAGGAGCTTTTTCAATGCCATAAATCTCTTGGCCTAAAGGAATATCTTTGAGTTTCATGATGTTTCCTAAAGAGACTACATCAGTTCCTGCCTCTACTTTCATGTTTGTGTTAATCTTATCTGCAGCAGGGATATGGACTAATTCTGAACCGAATTTTACTTGCATAATGGGAGCAGTTCTTCCTGGATCATGGATAATATCTACAATTTGACCTTGACCAGGATTTTTTGGATAGGAAACAGCGCCCTTAAACCTAAAACTTGGACTTCTATACCTAGATGAACCTCTTCCTCTTCGCTGTGAGATAATTCGCTTACCCATTTAGATCAATCCTAATTGTGTTGCAACATCTAAGGCAGGAGTATCTCTTGCTAATTTGATGTATGCCTTTTTCAATCCTTTTGAGGTTATCAATGTGTTTACCTTCGTAACATGCACTTTGAAAGCTTCTTCAATTGCTTTCTTAATCTCTTCTTTTTTTGCTTTTCTTTCTACGATAAAAATTAATTTATTTTCAGATTCCATTAATCTAACTGATTTTTCCGTCATTAACGGGTATTTGATGATTGTGTAGGGGTTCATGTGAAGAGTGTTTTTAGTTTTTCTATCGATGGCAAAGACCAGATGACTAATCTTCCGGGTTGTGCTCCTGGAGCAAGTGCTTTGGTATTTAGTTTGTTTACAGTGCAAGTTTCAAAGCCTTGAATGTTCTTTATTGCTTTTTGCAATGGGCAGTTTTTTGAAACTACTACGAGAGGCCCTTTCTTGCGTTTATATTTGTTTCCTCTTGATTTTCCTTTTCCGGACTTAATTGATTTTTCTGCAACTCTTTGGATTTCTTTTTCTAAACCGAGCTTTTTAAGGATTATAAGAGCATCTTTTGTTTTTTGAATGGATTCGAATTTATCCTCTATAATCAAAGGAAGAGTGCTGAATGCTGAGAATCCTCTTACTTGTAATAAGTCTTTATTTAACGTAGAAGCTATAGCAGATCTGATTGCTTTTCTTTTTTCTTTTTTATTAATTTCTAAATTCCAAATTTTGGATGCTTTTGGAGGATGAGCTCTTCTTCCTGAAACGGTATTAGGGGCTACTGCTCCTACCCAGGTAAACTGAGAACCTCTCCTAGAAAGTGTTTTTCTTGGTGTTCTTGCTATACCTTTTCCATAAGCTGATTTGAAATCTCTTCTTCTTCTTGATAATTTTGCAGCTGCTCTCTGTCCTGCTTCTGGAGCTGCTCCATAAGGCTGTCTTTGATTTGCTTGCTGCACTAAGAAGACCTTTCTGATTAAATCAGGTCTAATCTCTTCTGAAAAATGCTCTGGTAAATCAATAGATTTGATTTTTTCTGCTTGAATAGAGAGGACGTCTGCTTTCATTTGCTAATAAATACCACTTCTGGCTTTTCCTTTGGCTTTTTATTTCTAATTGTTTCTGTTAGTCTGATTAATCTTTTTGCAGGTCCTGGAATTGAGCCCCTTAAAAGAACATAATCATTTTTTACAAACCCATAGTGCTTAAATCCTGCTTTTGAGTTGATGTTTGCAGGATCTGAACCAATTTGGACAATTGGAATGTTATACATCGTTCGTGTGAATACTCCTAATTGACCTGCGTGAGCTACTCTCCAGGTCTTTGCCATCCAGTTTCCTAGTGAACCTACTGCTCTGACTCCTTTTTCAGATTTATGGTTCTTTAAAGCAACACCGAATCTTTTTACTGGTCCTGCGAAGCCTTTTCCTTTTGTAACGGAGTGCGTATCTACGAATTGGCCTTCTTTGAAGACATCTGAAAGCTTGATTTCTTTTGTTAGTAAAGATTGTGCATATTCAATAGTTTCTTCTATCGTGTTTTTCTTAAGAGCTATTTCGAAAATATCGGGTTTTTTCTTTAATTGAAGCAATTTAGGCTGTGTATAGACTATAATTCTTACATCGGTGATTCTATCTTTATGGAGAATCTCTTTCTTTGATTCTTTAGGGAGAGGAATCTTTCTTTGCAGTTCTTTTTCAAAAGTAGGAGCGTGAATTTCTGATAGAACTTTCTTCCCATAAGGTGTAGTTTCATAGAATCTTACTGAATAGACCTTCAAAGGAGGGCATTCA
>Ga0209541_10003317_pt1 | contig 29662 bp, 31 predicted proteins | sample RifCSPlowO2_01_FD_184027 | JGI IMG/M metagenome (GOLD analysis project Ga0209541, IMG submission 184027) | Groundwater microbial communities from Rifle, Colorado - Rifle CSP2_plank lowO2_0.1 (SPAdes) (version 2) | ecosystem: Environmental > Aquatic > Deep subsurface > Groundwater | place... | reverse complement strand
AGGGCATCTGACAATAAACAGCCCGGAAACAATTCTGAGGCATATCGAGAAAGACGGAAAATACCGCTTCAAAGTTGACAATAATGAAGTTGTGATTGTTATGGAACACTTGATAATTGAAAGAGAAGTGCCTCCTTCTTATGTCGAAGCAGCTTTCAAAAATGGATATGTCTATCTCAATAAGGAGATTACTCCAGAACTGGAGGCAGAAGGATTTGCAAGAGAGATTACAAGAAGGATACAGTCGTTAAGGAAGAAATCAGGACTGCAAAAGCATCAGCAGGTTTCAGTTTTCATAAAGACAGGAGAGGAGACAGGCAAAATACTTAAAGACTGGCTGGTGCAGATAAAATCCAAAGTTTCAGCTTCCCAGATGAAAGTGTCTTCTCTGGAGCCGAATAAAAAGCATGAGCACAGCAGCAAAGAATCAATAAAGGGGAGAGAATTTGAGATTTTTCTTGAGAAGGATTAATTAAATAATATTTTTGGCAATCTTTAAATACTTCAATTCAAACAAAATAGCAATGAAAAAGATTTATGACATTGTGCTGCCTTTGATTCTGTCCTTGATTATTGTGTCCTTTACATTTCTAATAGGGAAAAACTATGGAGAAATAAAGCTTGGAGACAAAATATTGAAGAGGATATCAGATTCTGAAAACATTTCAAAAAATTTTAAGATTTACACTAAGGCTGTATGCACCAACAGTCACGATACAATAAAATGCACTGATGAACTGTTTGTAATGTGCAATAATGTTGAACATCTTGTACCCAACAATACTTTGGGGCTGGCAACGCTTCCATCAAATTGGACTGATTTTAGATAGGCAATCAGGTTTTCTTCTGGTTTTATTTGCATAATGTGTTAATTTCATTTTCAGAGGCTTTTATAGCTATTTCTCCACCGTATTTAACTTTGTGTTCCATGCTTAAGGAATCAGAAACAATCATCCCTTCATTCATTTCTGACTTTATATAAATGCATTCATCCTTCTTTATTGTGCCTTTTTTAAGCCTGTAGTCTTTGAATAATTTGAACTCAAAAGGCTCTCTTACTATAAATTGGCATTCTGGTTTAGAAGTTGTTTTGACACCTGCCGCTTTTGCCCAAGCCATAGCTCCAGTTGGAGTGGCAATTATCACCCCCGAGCTTCTTTGGTATTCTTTTTTGTTCCCTGCGCTTAAAGTATATCTGGAGGTTAGATAGGATTTATCTGCTCCAAAATAGAATTCATTCAGAGCTAAATCATCAATAAGCTTTCCATCAATCTTCGCTTCCAGCCTCAATAACTTCACTATATCAAATTTCCCATCCTTTATCATTTTGAGTTTCTCTTCGAAGTCTATTTTGCTGCAGTGCATATAAAATCCTTCTTTCGATTTTACATCGGAGTTTACTCCCATAATCAGTGTGTTGTCTTTTATGAACTGGGCAGACTTCAAAAAAGTTCCATCACCCCCTACGGCAATTATCAAATTCCTTCCATTAACATGGTGCGCTTTTAGCAAATCCCTTTCAACAACTTCATAATCAAATTTGTATTTGCGGATAATTCTTTCAACAATTTCACAGCTAATTTTCTGCTCTTTGTTTTCAGGTTTTGCATAAATCATTAGTATTTTGTTTATCATAACCTCATTTTAGCTCCGGACTTTAAATTTTTTTTGGAAATACAATCCAAAATTATTTAAACCCCCGCAAAACTCTTTTTTTATGGACAAAGGGCAAACTTATGAAGTTATGGACATAAAATTAGCTGAGCAGGGAATTCTTAATATTGAGATTGCAGAAGCAAGGATGAGTTCTCTGATGAAAGTTAAGTCAGATTTTGAATCTTCAAAGCCGTTCAGGGACATAAGGATAGGCATGGCGCTGCATGTTACAAAAGAAACTGCTGTTCTTGTTATGACTTTGGTTGCAGGAGGGGCAGAGGTCGCAATAACCGGCTGCAATCCGTTAAGCACGCAGGATGATGTTGCTGCAGCGCTTGCAAAGAAGGGAATAAGAGTCTGGGCTTACAAGGGAGAGACAAAAGAAGATTACTACAGGTATCTAAAAAATGTTATAGCCTTCAAGCCTCATATAACTATAGATGACGGCTGTGATTTGGTCAGTGAAATTCACAAAAACCACGGGGAGCTTATTCCTTCAATTATTGGAGGATGCGAAGAAACAACTACCGGGATAATAAGGCTGAGGGCAATGGAAAAAGACGGAGCTTTAAATTATCCTGTGATAGCCGTCAATGACAACAAGACAAAGCACCTTCTTGATAACTATTATGGCACAGGACAGTCAACAATGGATGGAATTTTAAGGGCGACAAATATTTTGTTTGCTGGAAAGACTGTAGTTGTGTGCGGCTATGGGAGCTGCGGCAAGGGAGTTGCTCTTAAGGCAAGCGGAATGGGAGCAAATGTCATTGTAACTGAAGTAAATTATTTCAGCGCTTTGCAGGCAGTTTATGATGGATACAGGGTTATGCCCATTGCAGAAGCATCAAAAATCGGAGACATATTCATAACTGTAACCGGAAATAAAAATGTGATTGACGTCCAGCACATGAAGCTTATGAAAGACGGGGCAGTGCTTGCCAACTCGGGGCATTTTGATGCAGAGATAAACATAAACGAGCTTTCTAAAATTTCAAAGCCCAGAAAAATGAGGCCTTTCATGGACGAATACAGGCTGGATGAAAAAAGAATCTACATTCTCGGAGAGGGAAGGCTTGTGAATCTTGCTGCTGCCGAGGGCCATCCGAGCGAAGTGATGGCAACATCTTTCTGCGGGCAGGCTCTTGCATGCGAGTATCTTGTGAAGAACAAAGGAAAAATGGACAATAAAGTTATTGTGCTTCCTGAAGAAATTGATGACGAGATAGCAAGGCTGCAGCTTGAATCAATGGAAGTAAAGACAGACAAGCTTACAGAAGAGCAGAAAAAATATCTTGCAAGCTGGGAAGAAGGTACATAGGAAATCAAAATTCTTTTTTAGAAAGAGTATATCAAGATTGTCACAAATTTTATATATTCACTTCCCTTCCCATTAGTCAAAAATGATTAAAATACAAGTTGAAGAAAGCCTAGCGTTTGTAGATGATGGGGTAAGTGAAGTAATTGGTCCTAATAGGGTATATCCTTTAGAAACTTTAATTAAAGAAGCGAAATCGTCTGGATATCGATTACGCAGAATGGACATTGCAGAAGTCCATACTGAAGATAATAAAGAACCGTTTGAAAGTCCTGTACTCCTATTTTTGAATACGGTTGATAATGGCAGTGGAGACTTTGCTGCGATATATTTATCTGGATATAATCAAATTCTACGTGGAAATGATTATAAACTTTGTACATACCATTTAATAGAATAATCCAACACATTTTTCTCATACCCCCTTCCTCCAACTTAGTAGGGTCGGTGTTTTGAACATATGCGATTAAGATAAATTTTTAATGCCAGCCTAGTCATCTCTAGTGAATAATTCTATTAAATTTTCAAGACAAATTCTTTTGCCACATGTTTCTTTTTCAGTTTGTTTCTGTTTTTTTCTTTTCTCACTTCTAACCGCTCTTCTAAGCATTTTATTATACCTTTCTGCTCTTTTAAGAGAATCCTTCTGTGCTAGAATAACCTCAGATACATCATTACCATAATATTCATAATATGGCCTTACTTCGCTATATCCTCTCTTTGTAAATCTAGATTCACTTGTGTTATAATAAGCTAATAATTCATGTTTAGGATTTAATTCTTTTAAAGTCTTGTAATTTGGGCGGATATCACTAGATAAACTTTCCAATTTCCTCCAGTAACCCTCAAAAAACATCATTGTCCTATGAACCCCTTGCAAATTTTGGGATATTAGGAATACTAAAAATTATATATATTTTTGTTATTATAATACATAACAACAAAAGAAAATTTTAAAAAGACAAAGCCAGTACACACTAAAAATGAACACAGAAATCCTCAAAGAGATTGGAATGACAAACACCGAGATTAAGGTGTATGTTGCAATGCTTGAGTTGGGACATTCTCTTGCCTCAGTTATTTCCAGAAAATCAAATGTTGAGAGGGCAGTCACTTATCACACTGTTGAGAAACTAATACGAAAAGGAATGGCAAGCCATATCATCAGGGAAAACAGAAAATATTTCAGTGCTGCAGATCCGGAAAAATTAGGAGACTTGCACAAAGACAAAGAGATAATCTTGCATGAGGCAATAGAAGAATTAAACAGACTAAAAATGGCATCCAAGGAAACACTTTCAGTTGAAGTTTTTCGCGGAGTTGAGGGATTTAAGACAGTCCTTGATGACATAATCAGGGGAAAAAAGCCTTATTTCATAATTGGGTATACAGGAAGGGCTCCGAAAATATCAAAATTTTGGTATGCTCATTGGCAGAAGAGAAGAATCAAAAATAAGATTCCAAGATATGTGCTGGTGGATAAAGGAAATGAAAAACAGGACGCATTAAAATATTCCATGACAAAAATAAGAATCATGTCAGAAAAAACTATCACTGAGCCAAAAACATCAACAATTGTTTATGGGAATGATAAGGTGCTTTTATTTCTTCCGCTTGAAGAATTTGCAGGCATAAGAATCAAAAACAAAGAAGTCCACAATTCTTATAAGGAATATTTTGATATTTTATGGAAAAGCGCAGTTAATGTTTAAGATAAATTTTTAATTGATTTGGTTATTTGCAGTATAAAATGGAATATATAGCAGACTTGCAGATACATTCAAGATTCAGCAGGGCAACAAGCAAAGACCTTACTTTGCAAAACATAGAAAAGTATGCAAGGCTGAAGGGAATAAACCTTATCGGCACGGGAGATTTTACGCATCCAAAATGGCTGTCAGAGTTGAAAGAATACTTAACTGGGGATGGCTCAGGAATTCTCACATCAAAAACCGGATTCAGGTTTGTCCTGCAGGGAGAAATTTCAAACATATACACTCAGGACGGAAAAGGAAGGAGAGTGCATACGCTTCTTTTGGCCCCTAACTTTGAGGTTGTTGAGCAGATTAATTCCGCATTATTGAAAAAAGGGAGGCTTGATTATGACGGCAGGCCAATATTCGGATTCAGCTGCATCGAGCTTGTTGAGATGATGAAAGGGATAAGCGATGACATAGAGATAATACCTGCGCATGCATGGACTCCATGGTATGGGATTTTCGGGAGCATGTCAGGCTTTGATTCTGTTGAGGACTGTTTTAAGGAAAAGACAAAGCATATTTACGCGATTGAGACTGGGCTTTCATCTGACCCTGCAATGAATTGGAGAATTTCAAAGCTTGACAAATACACCCTTGTCAGCAGCTCTGATGCTCATTCCTTCTGGCCATGGAGACTCGGAAGAGAAGCGAATGTTTTTGACATAAAGGAGGATTACGGCAGCCTGATTAATGCAATAAGAAAAAGAAAAGGTTTTGTAAAAACAATTGAGGTAGATCCAAATTACGGAAAATATCATTTTGACGGCCACAGGAACTGCAATATCTCAATGAGTCCTTCAGAATCCAAAAAGATAAATGAGATATGCCCAAAGTGCAGGCAGAAAATGACAATCGGAGTTTTAAGCAGGGTTGAGGAGCTTGCAGACAGGCCATCAGGATACATTCCTGAGAATGCTGTTCCTTTCATTTCATTAATCCCACTCTCAGAAATAATCTCTGCTCTGTTAAAAAGCTCAGTTTCCTCCCGGAAAGTATGGAAAGAATATTACACTCTAATTAAGAATTTTGATAACGAATTTAATGTTTTATTAAACGCCGGAAAAAAAGAAATCCTGAAATTTACTGATGAGAAAATTGCAGATGCCATAATCAAAAACAGGGAAGGAAAAATAAAATTCAAGCCTGGATTTGATGGTGTTTACGGCGAATTGGTGTTTGATGAGACAGTAAAAGAAAAAGAAATATCAGAAACTCAGCAGGCTAAAACCAAAAAATCAGAAAATCCGCAAAAAGGTCTTGGAGATTTTATTTAGGATACCAAGAAGTACAAACAACAAAAGATATAAAATTAACATCAACTATCTCTTATTATGGACGAACTTCAATTCCGCCTTATAGAATCTAAAAGCTGCAATGCAGCAATGAACATGGCCATTGACCATGCGATATGCGAGTCAGTTGCAAGAAGCGGCAAACCGACAATAAGGTTTTATCAGTGGAAGCCGAACGCTGTTTCGATAGGGGCTTACCAGAACCACAATGAAATTAATAATTCAGCCTGCAAAAAATACAAAGTGGATGTTGTCAGAAGAATTACGGGAGGAAGGGCTGTATTTCATTCAGAATCTGACTTTACTTATTCTGTAATTGCCCCATTAAAGACTTTAGGGAACAGCATAAATTATGCCTACAAGTCAATATGCTCCTCAATAATAGGCTCATTATCTTCCATTGGAATAAAAGCTGAGCTGAAAAATAAAAATGATATTGTAGTTGGCGGCAAAAAAATATCAGGGAATGCCGCAAAGGTCTCCGAAGGCGGAGTTTACCTCCAGCATGGAACAGTTATCTATGATTTTGATGAAAGAACTGCAAAAATTAATTCTGAGATTCTGAATGTGGAACTTAAAGAGGTAAGAAGTAAAGTTACGGGAATAAGACAGCAAACAGGAGCGGGAAGAGGCAAGTTTTATGAAATATTAAAATCAGGATTTATGAAAGGGAAGATAATAAATAACTCCGAGCTTTCTGTTTCTGAGATAAAAAGAGCTAATGAGCTTTCCTCAGCCCAATACAAAATTATTGAAAAGAATATTCATAAAAATTTGAAATACAGGGGCTCATGCTATGTCGTGCATTAATTTTGCCGATATTGCTTATTCTTCCAAACAAAATCCGAATAGAGAATAAAAAAATAGGTTAACTTAATCCTATTACTCTTCAATTACTTTATAGAAAGAATCAAACACGGGCATATCAGTTGTTATTAGGTTGTATCTGATGTTCAGTTTGCTGCAGAGCTGCTCTATCTTGGCGCAGTGATCATCAAGCTGCTGCTGATACTGCATTCTTAATCTCGGGCTTATGAAAGTCCTTAGGTTGTCGCTTGTCTCTGAATCTATGAGTTTAAGGTCTCCTTCCATGCTTAGATTTTTCTCAACCCTGTCCAGCACCTGAATAATCCTTATATCCTGGTCTCCGAGAAGGTATAAAGCTTCCCTGACCTCATTTATATCCAGAAGAAAATCAGATATCAATACCAGCAAAGACCTGCTTCCGATTACCTTTTTGTATTGCATTATTGAATCTTTCATCTTTGAGAATCCTTTAGTCTTTATACCATTCATGTGCTCAATCATAGCAGCAAGCTGGGACATGCCTCTTCTCGGCTGAAAAACTTCAAGCTTGTCAGCAAATGTAGAATACTGGAATCTTTCATTATCGCGCATTGCCAGATAGCCAAATCCAACTCCAAGCATAGCAGCATAATCAAACTTGCTGGTCGGTTTTCCAAAACCCATTGAAGCGCTGCAGTCAATTATGATGTGGACAGTGAGATTTTTTTCTTCTTCATATGCTTTGATGTATAAATGGTCTGTTCTTGCAAAAACCTTCCAGTCTATAAGTCTTATGTCATCTCCCGGAGCATACATTCTGTAATCCTTAAAAGTCAAGCCTCTTCCCGCTGACCTTGATTTCCTTGAGCCTGTATATGTTGAGGTTACCCTCTTATTTATTACAAGATGAAATCTTGACAATTGGTCAAGGAATGAAGAGTTTATCATTTTATTTGACTTTTTCAACTAAGTGCTTTATTGCATCCTCAACAGTAAGTCCCCGCCTCTCTGCTTCAAAGTTTATGACCAGCCTGTGTCTTAATATTGGAAACGTCATTGCATTTATGTCATCGTTGCTGACGTGATTTCTTCCCTGCATCAGCGCCCTTGCCTTTGATGCAAGTATCAATCCTATGGATGCCCTTGGAGATGCCCCATATTGTATAATCTCCTTGTTAGACCTTGTAGCAGTTATTATTTTAACAGCGCGTTGTTTTATGTCATTTGCAATCGGAACCTGCCTTGTAAATCCCTGCAGTGTCAGGAGATGATTTTTATTCAGCAAAACTTTCATTCTTTTCTCCTTTTCCTCTGCAGCATAAAGGTCAACTATCTTAATTTCATCGTCATAAGTTGGATATGAAACTTTTATTTTGAAGATGAACCTGTCTGCCTGAGCTTCAGGCAATGGATAAGTTCCTTCCTGCTCAATGGGATTTTGAGTTGCAAGCACGAAGAACGGAAGCTCCAGCTTGTATGTCGTTGTTCCAACTGTAACCTGCTTTTCCTGCATCGCTTCCAGCAATGCCGACTGCGTCTTTGGAGTCGCCCTGTTTATTTCATCAGCAAGCACTATATTGGCAAATATAGGTCCCGGCTGGAACTTAAACTGGCGCTTTCCTCCTGATTCCTCTATTATGTAAGTTCCTATTATGTCGCTTGGCATCAAGTCAGGAGTGTTCTGTATTCTGCTGAACTTAAGGTCCATCAACTGCGCTAAAGTCCTTACAAGAAGTGTTTTTGCAACTCCAGGATATCCCTCAAGCAATGCATTCCCATCGCACAATATTGCAGCGACTACCTGCTCCACAGTGTCTCTCTGCCCCACTACTACCTTACCAATCTCCTTCTGGAGCTCGTCAAATATCTCCTTGTAATTCTTCATAAATTCCACCTCAGCTTGCAAGCTTCTTAAAATAGTTTTTTACCAGTTCCTGATCTTCCTGCGCTATGTTCTCCTCAAAAGCAGCAGATTCCTTCACAACAACATCTTGGGGAAAAATAGTCTCAAAATCCTTTTTATCCAAGCTTCCCTCTTCCTTTACACTCACCTTGAAATCAACAGGCCTTATCTTTATGCTCAATTCATTATCTCCAAGCTTTGCTATCTCATCATTTCCGTAAATGTCGTTGGAGTTCTCAAGTTTTGTAGCTATAAAGTTTCCTGCCCCTTTTGCTTTCTGAAAGATATCCGGAAATTTGTTTTGTGAAAAACTTTCAAATTTTATGTTTAATGTCGAGGAAAAGATAATCAGGAATGAAAGCAGTGTAGCGGCAAATATTTTATATGAAATTGTTTTTGGATTTATGAAGAGAGAAATGCCGACATTTTTCATTTCAGACGTGACTTCATATTCAAGCTCATCAATTATTGGGTTGTCATACTTGACATTGTCCGCCGCAGTTCTCAGTTTTTCCCTGAGAGGGGAGTATTTGCTCTCAATTACTGAAGGATTGTACCTCTTCATGGACATATAGGTATAAAAAACAAGATAAGTGAACGTTGGAACCAATGAATAAAGAAAATGAAATCCGAAGAAAGAAAATATAAGATAAGAAACAAGAAAAACTATGGTGGAATTGACAAGATTCTCAAATATTGAAAGCTGCGTCAATGTCTTGTTTATTTCTTTTAGTACTCTGTTGAAGTTTTTCATTTTATTAGCAGCTTGCCTCATCTGCATCAGGCTTGCTTTTTAAGCACGAAATCCTGCTGTTGAGGCTGTCTATATTGTTGTTAAGCGTGTTTATTTTGCTGTTTAGCCCCTCTATATCCGAATTAAGCTTTAATATCTTGGTGTTTGCCTCGCCTAACTCAGATATCTTGGATGAAAGCTCTGATTTTGTTGATGCTATCTCTTTATTTGCGGTAGAAAGGTCTTGCTCAAGATTCTCCTTGTCTGTCTCCAGCTGGTCTCTCTCGCCCCTTACATCAGTATATTTTGTATTTAAGTCATCTTCCTGCTGTCTTTTCAGCTTAAGCTGAAGGCTTGTTTCATTAAGCAACGAGCGCTTTGTTTCCAGCTCTTTTGTTATTGTGTTCAGCTCTTCAAGCTTTGTATTATAATCGTTGGAAACTCTTTTGAAAGTTGTTTGGTAGTATACTGTAAATCCGCTGAACATAAGGAGGGTCGCGACTATCAAAAGAAGAAGTCCTATGTTCACATCTTTTTTCATTATAGCCATTCTGTCCTCTTTTAGTTTATATATTGTTTGTACTGTTTTATTATTCTGTTAGTTTTTATTTGTTACGAATACCCCATCGCTTGCGATGATTGGGATTTTTATTTTTGCTAAACATTGATTTATACTGTTTATTTATCTTCTTTATTCTCCTTTATTTTCTCTTATTCTCCTGTAAGCAATATCCATAAGGAATACTGCAAGCGCAATTAGCGCGAACGGCCATTTGTAGTTGGTGCTGTTTATTTTTATTCTTTTTGATTTTGTCTTTAAAAACTCTATCAATCCATCAATATCATTCTCATTAAAAACCTTTCCTCCTGTCTTTTCAACCAGAGCGAGGAATTCTTTATTTAACCCTATTCTTGAGTATTCCTCGCCATAATTTACAGCGTAAGTCGCTTCCATCTCTTCCTTAAAACCGATTTCAGTTGGAATGAACTCTGCAATGTAGTAATTTGTATCGACTTTGGCAAAAGACAGCTTGCTGTTTGACGGCATTTCCTTTGAAACCACATTTACATATCCCTTTTCACCTAATGAAGTGTCCCTTATTGTCACGTCAAATGACTGCTTCCTGCTCAAATCGCCAATCACCCAGTTTATGCTTCTTGTAATCATCTTGGAATTTTTCTTGTTTAACAGCTCTCCGGCCCATGAGAGTCCGTCATCAGTTGAGATAGCTGCAACCCTTCCAAGTCCATATCTCCATACAGTAAGCACGGGTATATTCTTGTTTGTGCTTATTAGCAGTCTTGCTGAAGATTTGGGAAGGACATAGTTATATCCGCCAATAGTGGCGCTCAAATCCAAGTCTTCTGTTATGAAGTGAGTTGAATCCAAAACAACAAGAGAATTGAAAAATTCATCTTCTCTTTGGTTTTTTGGAGGCTCTCCGAACAATATTTTCAATTTGTTGGATGCATCAGCCTTGAAATATATTCCTTCTCCAATTACTGCCATATTTGAAAGGAAAAGATTGTTTTCAGAGCTTGCTGAGTCAGTATCTGTTCCAACTCCAACAACATAGACCTTTACTCCTCTTGCATTAATCTGCCTTACCTTTTCAATAGTGTCTTCCTTAAGCTTGAAATTCCCTGTTGCTTTTCCATCGCTTATGAAAATCATGCTCTTGCTGCCTCCTGCATCCTTAAGCAGCTCATATCCTCCCCCGACTCCAAGGTCAAAGCAGGACTGCCCGTCAAACTTAAGGCATTTTATTTTCAGGTAGAGGTTTTTAGGGTCATTTATTCTCCCATCACATTCTCCAGAATAGTCTTTGTTGAATTCTTTCAATGGACTTATATCTGCAATCTTATAAGCATCACAAGGCGGCGGCCCTCCAAATGCAACGACACCGACATTATTTTTTTCATTCAGGCTGTCCATCACGCTCAAAGCAAGCGCCTTCTCAACCCCAATATAATTTTCAGTTCCTTGTGATATATCTATAACAACCACTATGCTTGAATCGCTTTTGTTTTCTTCCTCTCCTGAACCCATCTTTACAGGAAGAAGGGATTCTATCAGTGTTCCCTTATAGTTGCCGCTTTCAAAAGACTTGTCTCCTCCTATGAATATCAATCCATTTCCATTTGAAACATAATCACTGAGAGCTTCAAACCTCGGAAGTATTTTTCCGGAGGGAATGTTGTTAATCATTACTGCCATATAATTTGACAACTCTTCAGGTATACTGTTTGTTATATCTACATCATATATCTTTCCCATGTTATCTGCCAAAGGCGAGCTTCTGTCAGTAACAAAGAGAAGTTTTGGCCTTGGAACAATCTTTATGCTTTTATGGTATAGATTGTTGTTCTTGAAATAATCCCCGTCTCCGACATCAAGAAGTTTTGCCGTTATCTTGTGATATTTTCCATCTGAGAACTTCCTCTCAAAACGGTATTCAGTTGACTGCGAGCCAGTCTGCTCAACAACTATATTGTCATCCAAAGTTACCTGCAGATTGTAAGGGATGTCTCCGCCAGCAACATCGACTTTTACAATAAACTCCCCATCACTGTCTTTTATAATTTCCGGCGGGCCGCTTATAGTAACCGAGGCATCGCTTTTCAACGCAGACATCTCAAGGGTGCTTACGCTTGAGTTTATTGAAGATGCAAAAAGCATTATGTCTCCCAAAAGCTTGCCTTCGTTATTATTTCCATCGCTTATCACCAGAACATTATCGCCGCCCTCAATGTTATTTAATATGCCATCCCCTATTGCAGATTTCTCTCCTCCGGATATGGTCCTTACATTTACAGGAATGCTTCCCTCAAGCTTCTTGTAAAGCTCCATGCCCATGCCCTGCCTGAAAACTGACATTGAGCTGGAATTATCCACAAGTATGGTGAGTCTCGGATTTCCAGGCACATCTTTGCTTTCCAGAATAAAGGGGGATGCGAGAGCAATTATGAGGAGAGTTATTGCAATTCCCCTAAGCAAGAATACAATTTTTCTGTCAAAGAGCTTGGATTTTAAATACTCCTGCTGCTCAATCTTGTTTGAGAATTTGACAAAGGTCTTTCTTATAAACCAATACAAAAAAAGAATAGCTGGAATTATAATGAATAGAAAATAAGAGTACCTAACGCAATATTTTGACATGCAGTAAACCTTGCTGTAATCAGGAATTACCAACGGCATTTACAAATCACCCCTGAACTTTATTATCACCAATTCTGATATTATAAGCACAAAAGCTAGGAAGATTATCAAAAATTCCATGTTGAAATCCTTCTGCCTCTGCTGCCTTTTTACAAGCTCTTCTTTTGATTTCTGCTCTTCAGCAGTCTTTATGGTTATATCGGATTCCTTGTCATCAAGAAGGTTGACTGCGAATTTCTTTTGATTATACTCATATATTCCTGCTTCATCCAAAAGCAGCTTTGAGGTTTTGAAAGTTGAGTGAGGAGTTTTAACATCCTGCTCATCAATAACAATAATCTTCCCTGTCCTGAAATTGTAATCTTTTATGTCTTCAGCTTCAACTACAAAATTAACTATGGAATCCCAGAATACCGGATAAGAGGGAAGAGTTTTGAAGTCGCTTGCATCATCAATTATTCCGTAGTATACTACCTTTCCTTTCTTGTAGGAAGAGAATGCTATCATAGGGCTTTTATCAGATGCAGAAGCGAATATAATCACATCTTTTTTTGGTGCGGAACTGAAGTACTGAGATACAGCCGCAAAACATTTTTCCTTCTGAAACTGCTTTGTCACCTGATTTATTGATTCCACGCATACTTTTGACGGTGTGTTGATTATATTTTTCAGCTCTACTATCTCAAGAGACTTTATATCCATTTCTTTCAAGTCTTCCTGAGCGCTGATTATCGCCCTTCCGCCTTTTGCTACATAACTTTCAATATCTGAAAAAGTCCCAGGAAGTATTCCGTCTTTTTTATTTGCATTATTTATATTGTGGACTATTATAGCATCATGGCTGAAGGGGTCTACTTTTTCTCTCTTTGTGTTTATTGTAAGGACAGGAGGATTTACGACATCTAGCAGAATATCGCTTGCAGAAGACAATGCATACTCGAGATTTGAATTTTTTTCATTTGTTATAAGGAGCACGCTGTGCTTCAGCTTGGCGGGAGTTGCGACATAAGCAATGTCATCAACTTCCAGGGCATCGCGGGGAGTTAATTCAATCTTCATTATGCCTTCAACTGTATCAAACTCAAAGTTTTCTATTGACCTTGGAGCTATTTTAATGTCATTAGAGGATGCAATTTTTTTATTATCCTTAGTTATGGTGAGCGACACGATTTTTTGAGCATTATTGAAATTCTTGATGTAGATTTTTGTTGTGTGCTTGTTTGATTCCATTCTCACTATTCCGACATTTTCCGCGCTGACAGAAACATCAACAAAATCCACAATCCTGTCTTCAGATGAAACCGCAGTCCTGACAACCTTTACATCAGGGCCTTCTGTTGCTGCAAAATCGCTTATTAGGATTATTCTTCCGGGGTTGTCTCCAAGTATATCTTTCGCCAAAAGCAGGGCATCCCCTAAATTAGTAGTGGTAGCTTTAGGCTTAATCTTTCCAAGAACATCCAAAGCAACATTCGTGTCTTCATTCTCAAGAATTATCAGAGGAGTGTTTTCTGCAAGTATTATGCTGTTCCTTCCGCTAACTGATTTTTTTGCAACCTCTATTGCTTTTTGGAAGCTGGTTTCTCCTGTCTTAATGTCTTTAGTCTGCATTGATGCGCTTACGTCTATGACTATGGCGGTGTTCTCAAGAGTGGTGTCATAAGGCACGTTTATGAAAGGCGAGGCTATAGAGACTGCCAAGCCGATTAAGGCGAGAATCTGTATAAGAAACAGCAAATTGCTTATCAGCCTCCTGAAAAATGAAAACCTTTTATTTTTCTGCTGGTCATTGATTATAAACATGAGGGAAGGAATTACCTGGTCTTTTGGCTTGGGCCTTCTCAAGTAGAGTATTATAAAGACTACAATACTAGCTAATGCCATGAGTCCCAACGGGTTTTGAAATCCTGCAGCTGCCATACTCTCTTTTATAATCCGAGATTATATAATTTGTTTGATTTTTACGTAATTCAAGTAAATTACCTATTTGTTTATGTTTAAATTAAAAATGTTTCTATATGATTAAAAAATTCTGCGATTTGCAGCTGCTACGCACTAGATAAGCCAAACAAAACACAACAAAATTAAGAAAATTGCTAAATAAAATGACTACACACCAGAACCCACAAACAAAACATTTAAAAATCACCTGAGTTACCAGTCTTAAGGTTTGGGGCTGTGGGGTAGCTTGGACACATCCTTTCTGGTTTGGGAGAGTGCAAGTTAACTCAAAAACACCAGAAGACCCCGGTTCAAAACAATTTTTATTGATGAAAATCCGGGCAGCCCCATTAAAAAGAACAGGTTAACATGACTACTGAAGAGAATTTTGGAAGCATAAAGAGATTTGGAGCGAGATATGGAAGAAAGCCAAAGCTGAAATATGCTGCTATAGAAAAAGAACAGAAAAAGCTTCATAAATGCCCTTACTGCAATTATGTAAAAGTAAAGAGGATAGTGGTGGGCGTATGGAGATGCTCCAAGTGCAATTCAAAATTCACAGGAGGGGCATATTCTCCTGCAAAGAAAGAGATTGCGTCTGTGCAGATTGAATCGCAGGCTATAGTTCAGAATGTAGAAGGGGAGCAGAATTAAAAATGACAGAATACAAATGCTTTGAGTGCAATAAAAAAGTTTCTATTGACTATCTAAAAAAGAGAGTAAGATGCCCATATTGTGGAAGCAAGATAATATTCAAACCAAGGACCATTACCACAAAGGTTGAAGCAGTATAATTTTGAGTTGCGGATATGATACTATGGAAGATATGCCAAAAGAAACCGAGGAGAAGATAAGCCAGCTTCAAATGTATGAGCAAAGCCTTCAGAATTTTCTTGCGCAGAAGCAGCAGTTTCAGTCACAGCTTATGGAAACAGAATCAGCCCTTGGAGAGCTTGAAAAATCAGAAACCGCTTACAAGATTATAGGCAATATAATGGTGCTGTCTGATAAAAAGGATTTGAAAGCTGATTTGGAATCTAAAAAAGAGATATTTGAGCTGAGAATAAAGACTATGGAAAGGCAGGAAACTCAGGTAAGGGAAAAGGCATCAAAGCTCCAGTCAGAAATACTGGAAAAAATAGGAAAAAAAGATAAAATTGAAAACTGATATTATTAAAATGGACATTGCTGATTCAAAACTTGATGACCTGGCTCACTCGCTTCAGGAGCTGCAGACTGACTCTTCTATACCTAAAAATGTCAAGCTTAAGATAGATGGAATAATAACCATACTAAACAGCACTAATGAGCTGACCATAAGGGTCAATAAAGCTCTCAATGATTTTGATGAGATTGTAAGCGACATAAACCTTCAGCCGCATACAAGGACTCAAATATGGAATATAGTAAGTCTTCTTGAAAGTTGCAGTAAGGAATGAAATGCCAAAAATAAAAATCGCTCCGTCAATATTGTCGGCAGATTTAAAAAATGTCAACAGCGAGATAAAGGAAGTTGAGATGCTTTCAAATCTTATACATATTGACATAATGGACGGAATTTTCGTGCCGAACACAACAATTGATTCTGAGTTTGTCAAAACCATAAAAACAAAAATTCCGTTGGATGTTCATTTGATGGTCAAAGAACCGTCTGAGCAGTACATCAAAGAGTTTATTGATGCGGGAGCGTACAGCGTAACTGTCCATCAGGAAGCGTGCAAAAATTTGGATAAGACTCTGGGGTTCATAAAAAAAAACAAAGCCAAATGCGCTGTTGCAATAAATCCAGGAACTCCTCTTATCAAAATAAAAACTTATCTTGGCATTGTGGACATGGTTTTGATAATGACTGTTGAACCAGGAAAAGCAGGCCAGAAATTCATGCCTGAGCCAATATCAAAAGTAAGGGAATTGAGAGGCATTATGCCTGAAATGGACATTGAAGTTGACGGCGGGATAAATTCAGATACCGCAAAATTATGCGTTGATGCAGGAGCGAATGTTTTCGTATCAGGCTCATCAATTTTCGGAAAGAAAGACAGGGCAGGAGCCATTAAAGACCTCATCAGCAAAATTAGGTGAAAATACATGATTTTCTTATCCCACATTTTATCAAGCATATTCATATTAAAAGTTCTGCATTATGCCAGCCCTTCTGAATTTCCGGTCAATATTTACTCGATAGCATTATCCATCTTCTTCGCCATTCTGCCTGATGTAGATTTTTTCATGTCGGATAAACTGCACTCCCACAGGAAAACCATGTTTCATGCCCCATTAAGCTTTATAATTTTGTTTCTGGCTGGCTTTTTAGCAAATTATCTATTTGATTTATTTCCTTTCTGGATTCTCTACCTGTTTATAGCACAGGCAGCATTTCATTTAATCTCTGATATTATCACAGCGAGGTCATGCGGAATTTATGTTTTCTATCCATTCAGCGAAAAAGAATATTCATTATTCCATTTGGAGAAATATTATGGCGATTTCCATCCAATGAGGATAGCCAGCAAAGAATACAGAAGATTCTGGAAGCATTATCTAAAAAATAAAATCCTGCTGGGATTTGAGCTTTTTGTCATTGTTGCAGGCATTATTTCTTTGTTTGCCTGAGTTCAAGGTGAACTGCTTCGAGTTTGGCTCTGTGCTCAACTCGGCATCCTGAAGCTTTAGCTTGAATAGCTAGATAATATTTTTTGTGACGGCACTTCTTCTTGAGGAATATTTATAAATTCATATACATTTTCTAGTAGTAAAATGCCGGATATTGAACAATCAGTATTGGAGCAGTCATTTCAGTCTCCTGATACTGTAGCTAGAGATATTGAGAATAATCCAGAAGCGAAAAAAATTGTAGAAGGTTTAATAGCATCAAATTCTGGACTGTTGTGGAGAATAAGAGGTCATAAAAATTTAGCTGAATTGCTTAATGCAGATGCAATTTATCAATCTAATCAGTCTTATGAATCTTCAGAAGATTTAATCAGAACTTCAAACCGAAATTATTGGGCATCTATTGCTTTTGCGGAATTGTCAAAAACAACTGAATATACTGGCCATCTAAGACAAATTGCCAAGATATTGTATGGGAGGGAAACTGAAGATCCGAATGAGCAAGAAGGACAGGAATTAATGAGGCGGTCTCTTGAATTCGGAGATGTTGCTGTCAAAGCTCCTGATTTCAAGCCGGAAGAAATTCAGTATATAGTCTCATCTTATATTTTTCCAGGGTATATTTTTCCAAGAGATGCCCCTTCAAAAACTGATAGGGGAACGCCCTTATTGGTTAGATTTTTGCGTGATATGGAAAGAGAACGTGGCTTAGAAGAGACACTGGATTTTTTTGACAGAGAATTGATTGACGGGCCAATAGACCACCCTTTTTCTTATCAAGGATGGACTTTTATTGACCCTTACATTGTAAAGCGCAATAATTTGTTTTTAGATTGGGAGAGTATGTATAGAGATAATCCGGAACTTTCAGTCAGACTGGCAAAAACATTTGCAAATTTCTCAGTAAGGGCATTTGCAGACAAACAATTTATTAATCGATATCCAAATCCACAAGCTCCTTGGAATGATATTAGGGATTGTGTTGGTGTTGTTCAAAAGGTATTTAGTCTATCTGGTGACAGATTCTTTGATAAATTAGAAGAATTGGGCTTTGAAAGAATAATAGTTGAAGCGTTAAGAGCTAAAGACTCAGGCGGGTATTCAATTAGTGGTTTATCTTCATCAACTGCTGTAGACTCAATATCGCAGGATAGATACTATCAATCACGTGGTTTTATTTCTCAATCTCCAGAAGAAAAGGAAGCATTAAACATATTTGGATTTACCCAACTTCCTTCTGAATTAGAGCTAACAAGAAAATACAAAGAGTTAATGAGAACATGGCATCCAGATAAATCAGGCCTTCCGAATGCAAAAGATATGGCGCCAAAAATAACGAGTGCTTATTCTTTATTGTCTGAGAGAATTGGAAAATAATCTTAAGGTTAATTTTTATTGTGTCCAATTTACTTCAACATCATCAGTCCTTTCAGAAGGATTTATGTCAATGTTGCCGTAATTCTTATCTGCATTTTTTCTCATCAACAGGCCGAGCCATGCAATCATCAGGCCGTTATCAACCAAAACATTATTAGGAGGAGCAAAAAATTTTGCATTTCTCTCTTTGCACATTATACTGCACATCTCCTGCAGTCTTTTATTGCAGGCAACTCCTCCTCCTAAAACTAATTCTGACTTTGAGGTGTGCGCCATTGCCCTTTCTGAAACCTCAACAAGCATTGCAAATGCCGTTTCCTGAAGAGAAAATGCGAGGTCATCAATTTTGAATTTTCCAGAATTGAACTTCTGCTTTAAGTTGGTGAGCATGCCTCCGAAAGAAACATCCATACCCTTAACTACATAAGGAAGCTCAACATATTTTTTTGATTTGAGTGCAAGCTGCTCAATTTTAGGGCCTCCTGGAAATCCTAAACCAATGTGCCTTGCAAAAGAATCAATAAAGTTTCCTATTCCATTATCCAAAGTTTCTCCAAAAACCCTGTATTTTCCGGATTCATAGGCAATTACCTGTGTATTGGCTCCTGAAGCATAAAGCAATATCGGATCCTTGGCTTTTGTCATTAATTTTCCAATTTCAAGATGGGCAACGCAGTGATTCACTCCGACAATATTTTTCCGATTTTCTTTTGCCAATTCTATCGCTTTATTTTTTCCTACTATGAGGCAAGGCGACAGTCCAGGACCCTGCGAGAATGATATTAAATCAATATATTTTATCTTTAAATTTGCAGAAGTCAGCGCTTCTTCAATTATTCTGTCCTTCACATCAAGATGGTGCTGTTTAGCTTCTGAAGGATTTATTCCCCCAGTTTCAGTTGTATAAGTATCCTTGACATTTGCGTAGATTTTTCCATTTTCATCTATAATCCCTGCACCGAAAGTGTGGGCTGTGGATTCTATTCCTAAACATAACATTATTCCTAGAGATTATTATTTGGTTATTAATGTTTTTGTTATTAATGTTTTAGAAGTTATTTTGATGAATTTTGTAAGGCAGCAAAATTAAACCAAATATCAAGAAAGCTTTAAATAAGCACAATATTTCTATAACTCATTCTAATAATCAAAAATTATGCTGAGGTAATGTAATGGAAAGAAATTTTGAAAAGCCAAAAGACATCAAGCGGATTAGCGATGTAATTTGGGAGATACCTCCATCCTATAAAAAAGGGATGTTAGTTCCTGCAAGAATATATGCTACAAAAAAGTTACTGGATGAAATGGACGCAGGAGTCTTCAATCAGGTGACGAATGTAGCTTGCCTTCCCGGAATCCAGAAATATTCTTTCTGCATGCCTGACGGGCACTGGGGATATGGTTTTCCAATAGGCGGTGTTGCGGCATTTGATTCTGAAACCGGAATAATAAGTCCGGGAGGAATTGGATTTGACATTAATTGCGGTATGAGGCTTATCACAACTAATCTTACATTTAAGGAAGTAAAACCTAAGATGAGGGAGCTTGTTGATACTATGTTTAAATTGGTTCCTTCAGGAGTTGGAAGCAAGGGATTTGTTGAAATAGAAAGGGGAGGGTTCAAAGAGTTAATTGAAGAAGGCTCAAAGTGGTGCGTTAGAAAAGGATATGGGTGGAAAGATGATATTGAAAGAACAGAAGGATACGGGAGAATAGATTGGGCAGACCAGACAAAAGTCAGTGAAAAAGCAATAACAAGGGGTATGAATCAATTGGGAACTTTAGGAAGCGGAAATCATTATCTTGAGATTCAGGTAGCTCATGCTCATAATATCTCAGATTTTGAAACTGCAAAAAAGTTTGGAATACATACAGAAGATCAAGCAGTCATTATGGTTCACTGCGGCTCAAGAGGGTTTGGACATCAGATAGGAACTGATTATCTGAGAATTTTTGAGGGAACAATGAAAAAATATGGCATAGAAGTTTATGACCGCGAGTTGGCATGCGCGCCTTTCCAAAGCAAGGAAGGCCAAGATTATTACAAAGCAATGGCGTGCGCTGCCAATATGGCATTTGCAAACAGACAAGTTATACTCCACAGAATAAGAGAAGGATTCTCTAAGGTGTTCAAGACAGATGCTGAGAAGCTTGAGATGAATCTTGTTTATGATGTTGCGCATAACATAGCAAAGCTTGAAGAGCATATAGTAGATGGAGAAAAAAAGAAACTAGTTGTCCACAGGAAGGGTTCTACAAGGTCATTCCCTCCAAATCATCCCGAGCTTTCAAAACTTTATAGGGAAACCGGACAGCCTGTTATCGTAGGAGGCTCAATGGAAACAGGAAGCTATCTTCTTGTTGGAACTCAAAAAGCTATGGACGAAACATTTGGCTCTACATGCCATGGCTCCGGAAGAACTATGTCAAGGGCTCAGGCAAAAAGAGAAGTAAGGGGGGAGCAATTGCAAAAAGATATGGAAAAAAGAGGAATTTATGTTAAAGCAAATTCAATGTCAGGGCTGGCGGAAGAAGCAGGAATGGCTTATAAAGATATCAATGAAGTTATAGAATCAGTGCACCAAGCCGGAATATCAAAAAAGGTTTGCGCATTGCGGCCTTATGGAAATATAAAAGGATAAAAAAGACGCATACCACATGCATAAATACAAAATTCTGGAAAAAATAGCAATCGCAGACATTGCATTTGAAGCTTATGGGAAGGATTACAATGAGCTGTTTGAGAATTCTGCGCAGGCAATTTTTGAAATGGCAGTTGACATTAAAACTTTAAAAAACAAAATAAAGAAGGAGATAAGTCTCGAAGCAGAAACAATAGAAAATCTTCTTTATGATTTCCTTTCTGAAATACTTTTTTTGAAAGATGCCGAACAATTGATATTTTTAAAATGCCGTGTTAAAATAGAAAAGAAAGTAAATAAAAAAATTCTGCTAAAAGCAGAATTTTTTGGTGACTTGATAAATCCTGAAACACAAAAGCTTGAAAATGACATAAAAGCCATCACCATGCATATGTTCAGGATTGAAAATTTTAAGGAAGGATATAAAGCTACTGTTGTTGTAGACATATAACAATCATAGCTATACGCTTTTTACCTTTTTCTGGCTTTTTAATGATAAATATTCTTTCCCGATTTCCTTTTCATTATCGGAGAAGAAACGAAAGCCGAAGGTTATTTTATTTCCAACCATCATCAACTCGCGCTTTTTGCCTTCCTTAAAATAATCCTGAATAGCTTTTTGCCTTTGTTCTGCACTGAATCTCGTATCATACATATTTTCATTTTCCAGAATCAGTTTTACGAGCTTCCAATAATCTTGAGCACCGCTGGAGCTTCTTGAATAGCTGAATATTGATTTTTTTAATTTCGGAGCTTCCTGAAGTTTTGAATTTTCCCTTATTGGTTCTGCAACAAGCAAAGGGGTAAATTCATTTTTAATGGATTGCAGGATTTCCTTGCTGCTTTTCATTCTTTTGTCAAATTTTGAAGGAATTATTAAGCTGATGGCTAAACTATGTTTGTTGTCTTCATTAAATTTAACAATGGAACTTACTGTCTTAATCAAGGAATCATACCCTAAAAAATCTGTGGAACATGGTATTACAATCTCCTTTGAATAAAAAAATGCGCATTTGTTGATAAATCTCAATGAAGGCGGACAGTCCAGCAAGACATAATCATAATCTAGATTTGGGGTGAAACTTTTTTCAAGCAGGTTTATATTTTTGTTGTCGTGTGATAATTCATTTTCTATATCTGCTATTCTAGAGTCACAGTGAAGCACATCAAGATTTCTTCCGAGTTTTGATATTGATTTTTCAAGTTCAGCTTCTCCAGAAAGAACATCATATAAGCTTTTTTCTGCGCTTATCTTATGACAAACTTCTATGTCTCCCTGAGGGTCCAAATCAATTATTATCACTTTTCGTCCATTTCTGGAAAGTCCAGCTCCCAGATTTACTGCTGTTGTTGTCTTTCCTACTCCTCCTTTTTGATTAAATACTGCTATCTTCCTCATGATTCCACCTCAGTTGTTTATTTTTTTGTGAATGTATGGTGATAGGCAATGCCTTATCTTTCATATGCGGGCTAATTTCAAGCTGGCAACTACTATTTAAATCTTACTATTTTACTATATTAATATAGAAAAAAGTATATTAGTATATTCCAATTTTATTTTACAAATACTAAGAAATATACCTTCTGTCTTCCGCTATAAGCATCAACTTCTCGATTTAATTTTAATTTGTTCTTTAAAGCCAGCTCAATAACCTTTTCCTTATATAGTGTTAATACACTTATTTTTCCATCATCTTTAAGAACATATTCAGTCTGATAAAAGAAATCATTGATGAGTTTTTCGTCCTTTTTATCCTTAATTGGGGGTATCTTTGTTGCTATACAGTCCACAGTTCTTTCCTTGAATTTTATGTCTATCCAATCTATTGCAACTCTGCTAAAATTTATAATATCATTAACTCCTGCTATCTTGGCATTTTTTTTTGCAGAGTCGACATTTCGATAAAGGGAATCAAAACCATAGATATCGGATTTTGCGCTTGATTTTTTGTCTAATCTTGACAATAATTTCTCTGCCTTTCCCTTAATAAAATCATATCCGCAAAAAATGAATTTTTCTTTTCTGTAATAATTTACTGAAAATCCGGATGAGTAAATTGCAGCTTCTATTACTACTCCCCCATCCCCAATGAAAGGGTCTAGTAAAGTTTTTCCATTTTCAAAACAGCTCAATCTTACGAGTGCATAAGCTATTGTAGGCCTTAAAGAGCTCGAGTTAGGAAAAATTTTGTACTCTCTTTTGTTCATCTCAAATCCAGCAAAATCTATGCCGAAATATGCTTCATTGTTTATTATAAAAATTAGCAGAATAATCTGAGGATTATCAAAATCAACAGAAGAATTGTATTTTTTATTCAGAAGAGAGTAAACCTTTTTTCCGATATTGGATTCTGCATCAACGCTTTTAAAATCATGCAATCCTTCCCTCACGCACCTAATAACATATTTTTTGCCAGAAATCCATTCTGTGAGGTCTGATTTGTTTATTCTGCCGGCTGCAACCTCAAAAAAATTTTTGTCTACGGGGAAGGAATCAAGCAGCAGCATTATTCTCTCTATTGACTGTGCCTTGTATGCAAGATGGCACAGTTCTTTATAATTTTTTATGCCGAATCTTATGTGGAACTCTTTAATCTCAGCATCAGAATTTATAATCTCCTTAATCTCCTTGGCAGATATCTGTTCTATCCCTTTCTGAGTAAGCGCAATTCCTTCCATAACGGAAGTTTATGCGTCAAATTTAAAAAGATTATTAAATTGAGCTTTCCCCTCTCTTACAGATGAAAAAGATAATCCTTGACACGAATTTTATAATAATCCCTTATAAGTTTAATGTAGACATATTTTCTGAGATAGACAGGATATCCGGATTCAATTATGAGCTCTGCGTTATAGACAAAACTATTGAAGAATTGAACAAGCTTGCGGAAAGCGGGAAAGGAGGAGGTAAGAGGGCAGCAAAACTGGCTTTGGCTTTGCTGAAATCAAAAAAAGTCAGAGAATTAAAAAGCTCAGGCAGTTATGCAGATGATGCTTTGCTGGAATTAGCAAGCCCAATCAACATAATCGCAACTCAGGACATTGAGCTTAAAAGAAGGCTTAAAGCCAAGGGAGTTCCCGTCATTACTCTAAGACAGAAGAAATATCTTATTTTGATGAATGTTTAGGTTAATAATTTTTAGTGGAAAAACAACTTTTGCCTATAAGATTGATGATGTTGATAAATTGCAGTTAAACCTGATGGCAGTAAAATAAAAAAACTATACTCACCCGCAAAAATCTACCTAAAGATTTTTGCGGCTTCGTAATATCAAACCAACTTTAAAATCACCTAATTATTAAGATGGTTTGATATAATCATAATAAATCCTCAATGCGTCGCTTTCCATGAAATGAAGATTTCCCGGAACGACAAGGCAGTATGGAGGCTCGCCGAAATCATAATTTAAAAGTGATTCTGCAATGCCTGCCCTTATTTTGCTATTTTCGCTGCCTATTCTTGCGCATCCAACACATAATGTGGATTTAGCAAATACGTTTTCCTTTCTTTTGGATTCAACTCTAAGAAGGTAGTTTATCGCATCATTTATTGATAGAAATTTGTCTTTAGACGGCTCCAAATCAAGCAAAAATAATGTATGGAGTCCAAGACTTAAGTTTGCCTTTAAAACATCGTAAGGAGACTCTACGTTTTCATTATTTATAGGTATGCTTGCAGTTTTTCCGAATTTATACAACTGCAACCCGGTTATTCCAACTGAAGTAAGGATTGATGCATTGTTTACAATCTTTATCTCAATTTTTTCTTTCTTTGCCCTTAAAAACAAGTCAATATGAGTTGTTGCTGAAAAAGGATCACCGACAACAAGCAGTGCAACATTCTTTGTTTTGGAATTTTTTAGAATTTCGTTATTATCTGCTTCAACTAACTCCCTGCTGGCCAATATGATTTTTTTACCGAATAATTTTCCTAAATCTTCAACTTTGCATTGTAAAATAGATGTATAGCTTTCCAAATATATAATATCACATTTTTTTACTGCTTCCAGCCCTCTTAATGTGATATCCTTTTCATTTCCTAATCCTAATCCTATGATGTGAAGTGTCATTTTGAGTTTCTTGATATACTAATCAAATCAACTTTAAAAACCTATCTCCTTAAAACTATATCTTCAATCCCAGAAATATTTATAAATATCCTTAACCTCTAGAATATAATTAAAGAAAAGATTAAATCGAGTGTTTTGGCGAACGACTCGGTTGGTTTAAGCTCTTTTTTGGCGAAAAGACGCTTAAAAAGTTTAATTTGACTTGAAAGTTTTTTTTAGATGGTAAAAAACTGAAAACCAGTATTTGAGAGTTTATTGGCGTAAACTATCAAATGATTTCTAGGGAGTAGACTATACACACTTAGATATAAATATTTCGGTAGTATAAACTATATTCCGAAAAATATAATTAACCACAAAACAAGGGGGAATTAAAATGGAATACGAAGTGGGCAAGACAAACATAAGAGTTGTAGGTGTAGGTGGAGCTGGAAACAATATGGTGGGCTGGCTTTATAAAAAAGGCATAAAGGGCTGCGAGATATTAGCATATAATACTGACAGGCAGCATTTAAGCATTATTGAAGCTGATAAAAAATTCCTTATTGGAAAATCATTGACAAGAGGGCTTGGATGTGGGGGATTTCCTGAAAAAGGAGCTGAAGCTGTAAAAGAAAATATGAATGAAATTAAGGATTCGTTGAAAAATACGGATATGGTGTTTGTGTGCGCAGGAATGGGAGGCGGAACAGGCACAGGAGCCACTCCTATTATAGCGCAGATTGCAAGAGACACAGGAGCTATCGTAATAGGCACAGTAACTATGCCTTTCAAGATTGAGCGAGCGAGGATTGAAAAAGCCGAATTTGCATTGCAGCAATTAAGGAAAGTTACTGACACAGTTATTGTAATAGACAATAACAGGCTTGTGCAAATAGCCGGTAACCTGCCATTGCAGCAGGCATTTGCAGTGGCGAATGAACTCATTGCGACAATGATAAAAGGAATAGTGGAAACAATAGCTGTTCCAAGCCTTGTTAATCTTGATTTTGCAGATGTCAGGGCAATAATGTCTAATGGAGGAGTTGCAGTAATTGGAGTTGGCAGTTCTGACACAAACAATAGGGTTGAAGAATCTGTGAAGGGAGCTTTGAACAATCCATTGCTTGATGTGGATTACAAAGGAGCGGTTGGAGCTTTAATACAAGTAGTGGGAGGCCCTGACATGACTCTTGATGAGATAAACAGAATAGGAGAGATTGCAACAGAGAATCTTGATCCGGATGCTAATGTAATCTGGGGAGCAAGAGTTGATGATAACATGACCGGAAAGATTATGGTAATGACAATAATAACTGGAGTAAAAAGTCCCTGGGTGCTGGGAAAAACAGATTACACGACAAAAAGCCCCGAAGCAATAAAGGAAAGTAAAGAGTTAGGCATAGAATTGGTATAAATCACAATCACCCACAGTCTTTGTGGTGAAAGAGTTTCTTTGCCTTCATTAAGAAACCACCCCCAAAAAGTTTTGACAATGAAGGTAAGCTTAATCCCCTGAAAAAGGGGATTATTTTTTTATTTTGTGCATTCTCAGATAATATACTGAAACATAACTATTGGACTACTCTAATTTGCCGTGAATAACAAAAACTTTAAATAAAGTATGTTGGAATAAGGAGTAATGGAGCGTAAAAGTACTACAACTATAATCATATACATTTCAGGATTTGCTTTGTTATTACTTCTGCTTAACCTTGCAGACTTATTAAGAAGAGGCGAGCTTTCAGAACAATTCAGCTCTTTTTCTAGTGGACTTTTGTATTATGAAGTATTGTTCGTTGTGTGGGCAGTCAGTTTGCTCCTCATATACAAAGAAAAAATTAAAATTGGGTTGTTTATGGTTTTGGGAGTGTCCTTCCTTATAGGAGTGCCTACCCTTATGATTAATGTACTTGGCAATGGGAGATACTCATTCACAAAGATAGCTGATGGTTCAGGATATTTATTTGCCTTTATAGCACTCCTATTAGCGTTGAGCTCTCTCATTGTTTTTGTTCTTTCAATAATCTGCCTTATTAACTTAAGGAAAAAGAAAAGGACAGATACAGAAAGTACGGAAGGTTAGTTCTTTCTAAAACATACTAAGTTTTGTCTGAGACCTTATGTTTTTTAGAAGTATGCTGTTTTTTAGAAGTTTAGTTACATCCCAATTGAATTTTCTTTTTACAAGAGCTTCTGCATATTTAATCATAAGCTCTTTTGAGCCAAACTCTATTGGAGGACTGCTCATTGCTTTTCTTGCTGCCTCCCTGACAACAAAAACTCCAAGAGGCATAGAGTATTCGTCAGTTATAAAACGCAGTGCAATTACAGACGCCTGTTTTCCAATACCTTTTAATTTTTCAAGTATTGGCAGCCTTGCAGCATAATACCCCCCGGCAGTGCTGTTAGCATAATTTTTCCTGCCTTCATAGCTTTCATAATCAGTGCTGCATTTTAAATTGAAATTAAACCCGCAATTGGAAGGAGTATAAGTTTCAAAGAGTTCATAGCTCCACACTTCCTGAAATAACAGTATCAGATAATAATTTCCAAGATAACCTCCAAAAAATGCCGTGCATGAGCTTATCTCACTAAAATCTTTGATAGTTTCTATAATCTTCTTTCCAATAATATCATCAGTTGCAGTAATACTCCATCTTGTAGGCACAAGCTTCCTGTCTTTTTTTAGCCCCAGTGTTCCGACAGACAGAATCTTATGCAAAAAGGTTTCATCAAATTTATTTTCATAAAGATAACTTATTGCGTCATTTGCCTTTAATTCATTATCGCCAAATACTTTGTACACCTTTGTGTGTATATTCGGATTTTCAGTTATTGATGCCTTCTTCAGTCTGGCATTCGGGCCTGTTGGAGCCATATAAGAATCAAGATTCAGCCTGAATTTTGGCTTCTCGTAAAGCTGTATTTCAATATCAACCGGCTGGGATGACATCGCAATATCCTGCGACATTTCGATATATTTGGAGCTCTTTTTGATGTTTATGTTAAGGCGGGAGTTTAGCAATGAAGACCTGAAATCGACAATCTTTGGGATTTCGAAATTATTTTTTGCCCAGTATCTTGGAACATCATACAGCCACGCATCCTCTTTTTGTTCAGGAGGGGCGAGAATTCCCACATTAACATTAGGGTATCCGAATCTTCCAACAAAAGGAGCAACAGCATCACCAAAGAATTCGTCTTTTTCCAAAATAGATTTAATCCTGAAAACAGCATTGTTTCTTGCACAAACAGGACATTTTCCTTTTCCGCAGTCTCCCAAGGGGTCATAGCCGGAATGTTTTTTGAATGGCGCATTCATAATCTGAGGTAGATTTTTATTTATTTAATTGTTTCTTATGCTGTTGGCCATTAATCTTCATTAGATTGCTGAAATTTTGATTAAATGGTATTGTTAATGATTATTGTTGGTATTGTTGGATTAAATGATTAAAAATACCTGTCAAAAGTGAGAAGATGCCAATCATTGACAAGAAATCAAAACCATTAAATAAGAATTTAATTTCTTCGTTGCATGCTAACAAAAAACCAGTTAAAGGAAATAAAGGATAATCTTGACTCCTGCAATAATCCGCTATTTATGTTTGATGATGACCAGGACGGTATTTGCTCTTTTCTTCTGCTTTATAGGTATAAGAAAGAAGGCAGGGGATTTATTGTAAAGACAACCCCCAAGATAGACGAAAATTTTGCCCGACATGTAAAAAATTACAACCCAGACAAACTTTTTATTCTGGATATAGCTATTGTTGAGCAGGATTTTATAGACAAAGCCAATGTCCCTATAATCTGGGTGGACCACCATAATCCACTTGAAAGGCATAATATCAAGTATTTCAATCCAAGAGTTAGTGGAGAAAGTGTTCCAACAACTTATATGTGCTACAAGGTCGTAAAAAACGATTTGTGGATAGCTGTCCTTGGATGTGTTGCGGACTGGCATATTCCTGAATTCATAGATGAACTGAAAAAAGAGCATCCTGAACTGATTAATTCAGACTACAAAAACGTCGGGGACATAATATATAACACTGAGCTTGGAAAACTTATAAGGATTGTATCTTTTATACTTAAAGGCAAATCTGAGGATGTCAACAAAAGCATAAAGGTCATGACAAGAATAGAAAGCCCGTATGAGATTCTAAGGCAGGAAAGCGCTCAGGGAAAATACCTATACAAAAGATATGAAATTATGAACAAGAAATACCTGCCATTAATTGAAGAGCTTAAACAAATTACTGAAAAAACAAAAGGCAAGATTGTAGTGTTTAGGTATAACGACAGCGGGACCAGTTTTACAAGCGACTTGTCCAACGAAATTATTTACAGATTTCCAGAAAAAATAATAATTGTCGCGAGGGAGAAAAATGATGAGATGAAATGCAGCATCCGCTCTTCTGGTGTAATC
>Ga0209541_10003313_pt1 | contig 29673 bp, 33 predicted proteins | sample RifCSPlowO2_01_FD_184027 | JGI IMG/M metagenome (GOLD analysis project Ga0209541, IMG submission 184027) | Groundwater microbial communities from Rifle, Colorado - Rifle CSP2_plank lowO2_0.1 (SPAdes) (version 2) | ecosystem: Environmental > Aquatic > Deep subsurface > Groundwater | place... | reverse complement strand
TAATCTAAAACAAAAAGCGAGCTATGTATGTAGATTTCTTAGCAATAACCTTCTGCACGGGGATTCGATTTCCCCCATCTCCACAACCGGGAAAGTTCGGAGAAAAAATAAATAAGTATTTAATATATAAAAGTTTATTAATTAATTTAAAATATAAAGATATGTCAAAATTTGATTTTGAACCAGGTGGTCCCTTACGGACAAGAAAAGAGAGAGAAGAGGTAGAAAAGCCAATTATTGATTTGGAGTTTGAGATACAAGACGATCAAGTTCTCGTGAGAAATATTTATCAGGATGGCACAAGGGGAATGTTGGAAGTTGTTACTGGTCTTAACCCTAGCAATACTCAGGAATTTAGAAGAGCAAAAGAAAAAATAATCAAAGGCTATCGAGAAAGGGGATTCTGGGCAGGGAAATAATTTACCCAGGGAAATTTCTCATCTTTTCTTTATGTATTTTTTATGCTAACATCTAGCAATGGATTTTAATTTTCTGAACAAAAAAGGCCAACAAAGTAAAGGCAAAAGACCAAAAGGAGAAGGCAATTTCGGAAGCAGTATTGCCGGCGCAATACTTATTTTTATGCTCATTACGGCAGCTTATTTAGTAGTCTCGGGCGACGGGAAAATTACTCCCGAGATTCCTATTTCGGATTTGGCCAAAAGTGTCTCGGCTGGAGAAGTAAAGAAGATTGTGGTTGCAGGTGACAAGTTGACAATTACTTACAAGAATGATGAAATTAAAACAGCAAAAAAAGAAGTGGGCTCATCATTATCGCAGACACTTTTCAACTACGGCGTCACTAGCGAGGCGCTTGGGAAAACACAGATAGAAATAAAAGACGAAAGCGGATTTATCTTTTTACTTTTAAATATTCTGCCATTTCTCTTGCCGATACTTTTTATTTTACTTTTCTTTTGGTATTTATCCAGACAGGTCAGGGGCGCGGGCATGCAGGCACTTTCCTTCGGCCAGTCCAAAGCGCGCATCACTGACCCGAATGACAAGAACAATCGAGTTACTTTTAAAGACGTGGCTGGATGCAAAGAGGCCAAAGAAGAATTGAAAGAAATCGTGGATTTTCTGAAAAGTCCGAAAAAGTTTTTAGACATTGGCGCCAAAATTCCGAAAGGAGTTATCCTTACAGGCCCTCCGGGATCTGGAAAAACGTTGCTTGCAAGAGCAGTAGCAGGCGAGGCTTCTGTGCCATTTTTCCATCTCTCTGGTTCGGAGTTTGTGGAGATGTTTGTCGGTGTAGGTGCGAGCCGGGTGCGGGACCTTTTTAAAATGGCGAAAAAAGCGGCTCCAGCAATAATCTTCGTGGATGAAATAGATGCAATCGGGCGGACTCGCGGAGGCGGGTTTGGCGGGGGCAATGATGAACGCGAGCAGACTTTAAATCAAATACTAGTGGAAATGGACGGCTTTGAGCCGAATGATAAAGTGATCGTAATGGCCGCGACCAACCGGCCGGACGTATTGGACCCGGCACTTATCCGCCCGGGCCGTTTTGACCGAAAAGTGATTCTGGACTTGCCGGACCGGGCGGATCGCGAGGCGATACTAGAAATCCATGCGGTGAAAAAACCGTTAGCTGAAGATATTAACTTAAAACTAATTGCCGAACGCACTCCGGGGTTCTCCGGCGCTGATTTGTATTCATTGATGAATGAAGGTGCGATTTTGGCCGCCCGAGAGAATCGCAAAAAAGTTTTCCAATTTGACTTGATTCGAGCGATTGAAAAAGTTATGCTCGGCCCAGAACGCAAAAGCCACTTGCTTTCTAAAAAAGAAAAAGAAATTACTGCTTATCACGAAGCCGGCCATGCCTTAGTAGCCTCGGTACTGCCTTATGCCGACCCCGTGCACAAAGTTTCCATCATCGCTCGCGGAAATGCCGGAGGATATACTTTAAAATTGCCCCTGGAAGAGAAACGCCTTCAATCCAAAAAAGAATTTATAGACGATATTGCCATGTCCCTCGGAGGATATGTCGCCGAGCAAATGATCTTCGGGGATATTACCACCGGTCCATCCAGCGACTTGCAAATGGCGACGAATTTGGCTCGCGCTATGGTCACCCGCTTCGGCATGTCGGATATTATTGGTCCTATTGCACTAGTCGGGGGAGGAGGCAGACCGCAATACGGTGAAACAATAGAAAAAGAATACTCCGAAGCAGTTTCTACAAAAGTTGATGCCGAAGTTTCCAGAATAATCAGCGACGGACTAAAATCAGCCGAGAAAGTTTTAGCCGAACACAAGAAAGCATTTACCGCTATTGCCACCAAGCTGATTGAAGTGGAAACTCTTGAACAAGAAGAATATGAGAAAATACTAACTATCCACGGGATAGTTCTCAAAAAGAAAGAGGAAGTTAAAATTTAAATGCTAGACACATTTTGGAAATGGTATGAGGAAAGGTATAGGGTCATCGCGCCCGCTACGGCATTTCTTTTCCTGCTTCAGTTTGTGCATCTTTATTGGATGACAACAAACGTCGTATTTCTGCGAGCCTTCGGAAATTCTTTTTGGGACCCAAGCGCGTTTTGGAACACTGTTATCGCCTTGGTGGACTATACGGAAATACCGGCGATTGTTACGAGCTCCATTTTCTACATTTATCAATACCAAAAGAGTGAAGAGATGCGCTGGCGAAGTGTTTTTTTCCTTTTCCTCATCAATTCCCAATGGATTCATTTATTTTGGATTACCGATGAAGTCATTTATGCTCAGTTTACCGGCACCGCCTTGGTTGTGATACCTGTCTGGCTGTCTTGGATTGCTATATTTATAGATTATCTGGAGATTCCAGTCATGGTAGATACCATCAGAAAAGCAATCATCTCTTTGTCAGCCAGAGGCTGATCAGCCTTCGGCTGACGCAAAGACTAAATTTAACCATGAGAATAATTTATATCTAAAATGTTCCACGCTTACGTTTTGAAAAGTTTAAAAAGCGGGAAAAGATATGTAGGTCATACATCTAAAAGTCCTGTTGAAAGGCTTAAAGCACATAATTCCGGAACCAATAAATTCACGCGACAAAACCGGCCTTTTGTGTTAGTGTATTTTGAAGAATATGTCTCCAAAACAGAAGCAATACAAAGAGAACATTTTCTAAAATCAGGACAAGGAAGAAAGTTTTTGGATGGCTTGAATTTCCGCCCTTAGCTCAGTTGGTAGAGCAAGCGACTTATACTCGCTGTGTCCTTGGTTCGAGTCCAAGAGGGCGGACATTTCCTTGGGTTGTTATTAATTAACTTAAAAATTTAGGGATAATTTAAGCCTCAAGGAGTAGATAGATATAAAAACTAACACAATACCTATTAAAACAAAAGGTGGGCATATATGTTATAATTGTTATAATTAATTTACAGATTTATGAATGGAAAGATTATAAAACAAAAAGCGCCAAGAAATAGAACTCTTACCTTGAGCGACGGTGATTTTATTAAACTGAAAAAAAAATTGGTAAAAATTAGCCAACCAGTTACTTTGGGTGAAATTGAAAACAGAACCATCCATCAAGATATTTTTGAGGCATTGAAATATTTACCGGATGCTTTTGTTGATTTGATATTCGTTGATCCTCCTTACAACCTTACTAAAACTTTTAACGGTACTTCGTTCAACGAGATGAAGTTAGAGGAATACGAACAGTGGCTAGATTCTTGGGTGTCAAAACTCGTTAGATTATTAAAACCAAACGCTTCTATCTATATTTGTGGAGACTGGAAATCTTCTGGAGCAATTTATAATGTTGCAAAAAAATATTTTAAGATACAAAATCGTATTACCTTTGAACGTGAGAAGGGACGTGGCGCAAAAAGCAATTGGAAAAATTGCTCTGAAGACATTTGGTTTTGTACGCTATCTGACGATTATTATTTTAATGTAGATGCGGTAAAAATTAAGCGAAAGGTTATTGCTCCATATAAAGATAAAGATGGCAAAGCAAAAGATTGGGAAGAAAATGGTGATGGAAAATATAGAATTACTTTTCCTTCAAATGTTTGGACAGATATTACTATCCCTTTTTGGTCAATGTCTGAGAATACTGACCATCCAACACAAAAACCAGAAAAATTAGTTGCTAAAGCTATTTTAGCCAGCTCAAAACCAAATGATGTTATTTTTGACCCATTTCTTGGTTCTGGCACAACTTCAGTTGTTGCTAAAAAGCTCGGGCGACGCTATGTCGGTATTGAAATTGACGAGCTGTATTGTTGCTTGTCAGAAAAACGCCTAGATATGATTAAGAATGAAAAAAATATACAGGGGTATTTCGATGGAGTTTTCTGGGAGAGAAATACATTGAATGAGCAGGTAAATAGTAGTAGAGAGAAACATACATTTGAATCATTAAGAAATTTATTTTCAAGTAAATCAATATGAAGAAAAGTTCAATTTTTTACACTAATAAATATAAAGAAATAGAAAAAGGAGTTCTGTCTTTTCTTAATAAGCAAAAAGATTTTCTTTCATTACGATCGATAAACAGTCCTCGTGCGGTTGGTGATGCAATACAAAGTGTTATATCTGATAATTTTTTGAGCATTCTTGGAGATGTGATTAAAGAATACTCACCCTCTTTCGCACGCCGTGCAATGGCTGATTTGGCTTTTACGGATAAAGATGGTTTTTATTATGTTGTGGACGTAAAAACCCACAGCCTTGATACTAAGTTTAATATGCCCAATCTTACTTCTGTCGAACGTTTGTCAAAGTTTTATGAAGAAGATATAAATTATTTTATACTTCTTAAGATTGATTATAAAATTAAGGGTACTGGAGTGATAATTAAACATGTAACTTTCGCTCCAATTGAGTTTTTTAATTGGAATTGCCTGACCATCGGAGCTCTCGGGTGGGGTCAAATTCAAATTGCCAATGCAAATATCGTTAATATTGCTCCAAAGACCAATCGAAAAAATTGGATGTTGGATTTATGCGATACGCTTTTAGATTTTTATCCTAAAGAAATTGGCAAAATCGGAGAACGCATTGACCGCTTTAAGAAAGTTAGAAAGTTTTGGGAGAAGAAAAAGTATTAAATATTTGCAATACATGCTACAATACCCCTACAACTAAATATATATCAAGAGTGTGGCGATCCTCCTTCATTAAAACTACGGACGGAGAACGAGTTCTGGCTTGTAGACCCACCGGCAACCCTTTTAAAAAAGAAGGTGCCAAATCCAGCCCATCATTGGGGAAGATACTAGTCCGTCTCTTTCCTCTTTGTGAGGATTTTTTAGTTTATAAAACGTATCTCTAATTCGCGCGAATAGGAGAATAGTTATATGAGTATAAAAACTGCTGAGTTCTGTAGCCCCAAGCATCCCGATAAAATATGCGACTTTATCGTGGACAGTATTTTGGACGCGTATTTGGAAGGCGATAAGGAAAGCCGAGCGGGGATTGAAGTAATGGGCGGGCATAAATTAATTACTGTAAACGGCGAAGTCACTTCAAAATCCAGGCCCAACATCGAAAAACTTGTGCAGAAGATAGTCGGAGCTGATTATAAAATTATTGTCAATATTGTTCCCCAAAGCGCGGAAATTGCTCAGGGTGTGGATGTTGGCGGCGCGGGAGATCAAGGAATTATGAAAGGATATGCGACCAGTGAGACGCCAGAATATTTGCCGCTGGAATATGTTCTGGCTCGGGACCTTTGTAAAAAAATTTATGAAGTGTATCCTTACGATGGCAAAACGCAAGTGACGATAGAGGGTAAAAAAGTGCTCACTGTCGTTGCTAGTTTCCAAAATACAAAAAATGCTGAACTCTTGAAACTGGTAAAAGAAATTATTCCGGCTAGAGAATATTTGATAAATCCAGCCGGCGAGTGGCATCAGGGTGGATTTGATGCGGACACCGGTCTCTCTGGACGAAAATTGGTTATTGATGACTATGGTCCGGAAATACCGATCGGCGGGGGTTCACTCTCCGGCAAGGATTATACAAAAGTAGACAGATCTGGGGCATATATGGCGCGGAGAATCGCAGTGGAACTTTTAGAAAAAAGAAAAGCAAAAGAAGTTTATACCAAGCTTGCCTATGCGATAGGCAAGAGTGAGCCGGTGATGGCCGTAGCTGTGATAGACGGCAAGGAAGAAGAAATCGTCGGTTATGATTTAAGCCCCAAAGGCATGCGCCAATATTTGAAATTAGATAAAGTGAAATTCGCCGATACCTGCACTTGGGGACACTTCGGTCGAGATTTTGAGTGGGGATAGTTTTTAACTTTTTTGTCTAAACCAGTCTCTAAAAGAGTCAGGCCAGCCACCAAGCATCATAAATAAGACAAGCGGAGCGCCCCAATTTGTCCATCTTTCGACAAAATCCCAGACAGGGTCAGGTCCGATAGGCCAGCGAATCATTGCGGTAAAGAGTCCCCAAATGGCCATCCAGAGGACAGCTATTCTAATAGGTTTTATTAGAACCAATAATGCCAGCAATAAGTCTACTGTCCCCACCAGCATCAGCAAACTGACGATTGTTTGCGGGTCTGTAATGCCAAAAGGCTTAAAATACACAAACCAGCTTGTTTTCCCCTGCAAAGCGAACATTCCATGCCCAAGAAACTCTCCAGCGACTGCGATACGGAGTATCCACTCCATTTTTTTAGTATTCATATCTTTTTATTTTTAAATTTTGTGTTTTAATGTTAATAATTGTAGTTATCCACTTTACACCAGAGGACTAGTCTCGTGTATAATAGTTTAATAGTTGCGAAACCATGCAACTACTCACATTGTACACCTATTTCATGTTTTAACCAAGTTAATTATTAGTAATTATTTGTAAAGTTATGGAGAATTATAAAAAAAATTGGTTCAAGTTTATTCTTGGTTTTATTACATGCTTACTAATCAGGCTCATTCCTTTTCGTCCGCCGAACATAGAACCAATTCTCGCAACCCAAATGCCTTTTAGTCGCGCATATGGAGCGTACGCAGGATTTTTCTTTGCATTTTTTAGTATTTTACTTTTTGATGTAGTTACAAGGCATTATGGGGTGTGGTCATACTTAACCGCGGGCACATATGGAGTGCTTGGATTTTGGGCGGCTTATTTTTTCAGAATAAAAGAGCCGAACAGATGGGATTATGCTCGTTTTGCTATCGTTGGAACTTTGTTCTTTGATGCTGTTACTGGTTTATCAATCGGCCCGCTTTTTTTTCAGCAGTCTTTCATGGAAGCTTTTACTGGACAGATACCATTTACTCTTTGGCACCTACTCGGCAATGTGTCTTTTGCTCTTGTTTTAAGTCCGGCGATTTATAATTTTGTTATTAAAAATAAAAAATTGGAGTATGTTTCCTTGGTTAGTATTTTTCACCCCAAAAAAGTTTTATGAAAAATAAAAAAAGATACAACTCTTTGCAAAAAATACAAAAGCGCGATGGGCGGGTCATGCCTTTTGATGCGAAGCACATCTTCCGCGCTATTTGGAGAGCAATGGATGCGAGTAAAGAAGGAGGAGAGAAGGAAGCCGAACTCGTTATGTATAAAGTGTTAGATGCGCTGGTTGTCCTTAAAAAAGAAAAAAAACCTGTCCGTCAATTGGCAGGCGGAAAAAAAATATTTATTCCGACAGTAGAGGTCATTCAAGACATTGTAGAAAATGAACTGATTGCTTCTAATTTTATTCAAACGGCCAAAGTCTATATTCTCTATCGTAAAAATCGTGCTTTGGTCCGAGAGAGGGTTGGTTTCGTACCGGAAAAGGTGAGAGAACTCGTGGCTGAAAGTAAAAAATATTTTAAAAATCCTTTAGCCGAATTTGTTTATTATCGCACTTATGCGAGCTGGATTCCCGAGGAAGGGAGGCGAGAAACTTGGATTGAAACAATCGACCGCTATCTCGATTTTATGAAAGAAAATCTCGGTTCTAAACTAACGACAAATGAGTATAACGAGATTCGTGAGGCAATACTGAACCAAGAAGTAATGCCTTCGATGAGATTGCTCCAATTCGCGGGTCGTGCAGCCCGAGCGACAAATATTTGCGCTTATAACTGTTCTTTTATCGCGCCCAAGTGTTTCCAAGATTTCGGGGAGATTATGTATATCTCGATGTGTGGCACGGGAGTGGGCTGGTCTGTGGAGAGTGAAAATATACAAGCCCTGCCACAAATTAAAAGGCAGACAGGAAAAGTTTTTCCCACTTATGTCATACCAGACAGCAAAGAAGGTTGGGCAGATGCTTTCGTCTTTGGTCTTAAGACTTGGTTTGAAGGAGGGGATGTATCTTTTGACTATTCTCTCATTCGTCCAGCAGGGTCAATATTAAAAACAATGGGAGGCAAGAGTTCAGGGCCGGCACCACTACATTCTCTTCTTGATTTTAGTCGCGAAAGAATTTTGCACAGACAAGGGAGACATCTCACAAATTTGGATGCGCATGACATTATCTGCAAGGTTGGAGAATGCGTCGTAGCCGGAGGTGTGCGCAGGAGCGCCATGATATCTCTCTCAGATCTGGATGACGAAAATATTCGCGATTCAAAAAAAGGGCAATTTTATAATACCGAGATGCAAAGAATGCTAGCGAATAATTCAGTTGTCTACAATTCCAAACCCACGACCTCTGAATTTCTGGACGAATGGACGGCATTGGTCAAAAGCGGAAGCGGGGAGAGAGGAATATTTAATCGTGGCGGACTGGCGAAAACTCTACCAAAACGCAGACTTAAGCAATGGGCAAGCGGAGAATTTCCAGCCTGGGGCACAAATCCTTGCGGAGAAATTATTTTACAGTCAAAACAATTTTGCAATCTAAGTGAAGTAGTTGCTCGTGCCGAAGACACAGAAGAGAGTTTACTCAAGAAAGTTTGCTTAGCAACCATTTTAGGTACCTATCAAGCATCACTAACTTACTTTCCATATTTATCTACCGAGTGGAAGAAGAATTGCGAGAAGGAGCGCTTGCTTGGAGTGTCCATAACCGGGCAATGGGATTCTAAAGTTGTTCGGGATTCAAATGTGCTAAAAAAATTGAAAAATATTTCAATTGAAGTAAATAAAAAATATGCTAAGCGTTTTAGTATATCGCCGTCCACCTGTATTACCTGCGTGAAGCCCTCAGGTAACCTTTCTCAGACAGTGGATTCATCTTCTGGTATGCACCCTAGATATGCGCCATATTATATTCGCCGAGTTCGTATTTCTGCTTCTGACGCGCTTTTCAAAATGCTCAAAGACCAAGGTGTGCCGTATTATTCGGAAGTGGGGCAAACACTTGAAAATGCTAACACTTTTGTATTGGAGTTTCCTGTCCAAGCTCCCGAAGGCGCAATTTGTAAAAATGATTTAACTGCTTTAGATCAGCTGGAGCACTGGAAAGTGGTCAAAGAAAATTACACCGAGCATAATCCCTCAGTAACCATATCTGTCGGAGAAGAAGAATGGATCATGGTAGCGAATTGGATTTACAAGAATTGGGATTTGGTCGGAGGTTTGTCGTTTTTACCGAGGTCCAATCATGTTTATCAGTTAGCTCCCTATGAAGAAATTACCAAAGAAAAATACGAGGAGATGTTAAAAAGGACAGAAGATCTTGATTTCTCGAAAATTGTCACTTATGAAAAAGTGGACGAAACAGAAATAAAAAAAGAGCTTGCCTGCGTGGCAGGTCTTTGCGAAGTTTAATATATGCTTCTAACATTTACAGGAAATGGAAAAGGTAAAACGACCGCCGCGCTCGGGAACGCTCTCCGGCTTTTAGGGGCGGGTAAACAGGCGCTGATGGTGCAGTTTATAAAAGGTCCTTGGGATTCCGGTGAGCACAAGTCAGCAGAACGTTTAGCGCCTGAATTTAAAATAATTAAAACCGGGAAAGGATTTGTTGGCATATTAGGGGACAGTTTACCTATCAAAGAACACAAGGAAGCCGTCGAGAAAGGATTTCTTCTTACTCGCAAGGAGATATCCGGAGGGAAATATCACTTGCTTATTCTCGATGAAGTACATAATGCGATTGCTTTAGGCCTTGTGTCTCTTTCCTATGTTCTTACTTTTTTGGATTATGCCAAAGATAAAGTTGAATACATAATAACTACAGGACGCGAAGCTCCGAAAGAAATTATTGATCGGGCTGATTTAGTGACAGAAATGATCGAAATTAAACATCCGTTTCAAAAAGGCACAAAGGCTACAAAAGATTTGGATTTCTAGATTAGTTGCATTTTTTCGCAACTTGTCACATACTTCAGATATGACGGTGAGAATAAAAATAAAAAGACCTCTTCCGAGAACTGCTTATGAAAAAAACGCAGTTACTTATAAAATCTTAGCAAACTCAAAAAGGTTAGAGATTTTAAATCTTTTGCGTGAGCAAGAGATGCCGGTAGAATCTTTAGTTAAAGAACTCGGCATCAGTAAAGCGAATGTGTCGCAACATTTAGCGCTTCTACGCCATGCCAGACTCGTGACAGTGCATCGAAAAGGATTAAATGCTTTTTACAACATCATTGACCCCCGTATCGTGGAGCCTTGCCGGATTCTTCATCAACTTTCTTTAGGAAGAAGATAATTTATTCATTAATAATATGTCCTAGTTATCAAAATTGACGGCCGTCAGAATTGATAACATATTAACTACTCTTTTTCGTTATTTTAAAAGTTTTAATGTTTTTTCTTATGTTTAAATTTTCCAGACGTTTTAAAAAAGATGAGGGAAGAGGACCGGGGCCAATCCACAAACTTTGCTGTAGCATTTTGTAACCGAATATTTTTATCTGATTTCGCAACCAGCTTCGTATAATTCTATTTTTCTCTGGAATATCAAAAGCGATGATAGTATTATCAGGTGGATTTTTCTCAAAAGGGGATGCTATGTAACTTAACAAACGAGTTCTTTTCAGATACTTCCTGCCTTTTCTTGTTGCTGACCAACCTGAACTTGAATTTTCCACATAACCTTTCTTATGTAGTCGTGATAATGCTACTCCTACACTTTCTTTTTTATACCGCTTAAATTCGCGTTCGTGTAATATCTTATGGAACAGTCTAGTATTTCGACCACTTGCTAAAGTGGCGATCAGCAAATCCGTCAAACTTCCTAGGTATCTTGATGACATGTTTGTATCTTATCATATTTGACGGCCGGATAAAAGCGATAACATTTATTTGGGTGTAATTATCCACTTTTTGTTATTGCATTGTAGATTTTCGGATGATATCATTTATTGTATAAACAAAAATACTTTGACTCTGATTTTTTCAATAGTTGTTAGCGTATTTTGGTTGTATTTTTTTGCTAGACTACCAATCTTTCCTACATGCGAAGAACTGGGCTGCTTGGCAATTCCCGTCATTATTATTTTTGTTCACTTTATTGTAATTCCAATTATTTTTAGTGTTTTAGGTTTCACTTTTTCCAAAGAACATCGTTTTAAACAAGCTTTTTACTCATTTGGAATTTCTTTTATAGTTGCCGCTACTGTATTTTTACCTCAATATATCATAGCAAAGAATGAAAATAAATTGAAAGCTGAACAAGATTTCCAAGAAATGAAAGCGCGTTACGAAGCGAATCCAGAGCAGTATAAACAACGACCTTATTAATTTTACTCAAAGTGAAATTCGCCGGTTTTTTGTTTTACTTTGGCTTTAAGGAGGGGATACTTTTCAAGTTCTGGGTCTTCTTCGATGAGTCGAGTAGCTTCCACTCGGGCAGCTTCGACCATTTTTATATTTTTAATTGCTTCCATGCCGAGGTCGGTGATGCCCCATTGTTTGGTGCCTCCGAGTTCGCCTGCGCCGCGAAGTGTCAGATCTAATTCTGCGAGTTCAAAGCCGTTTTTTGCGGTTTTTAATGCTTTTAATCTGGCGATGGTTTTTTCGCTTTTGGCTTCGGCAAAAATATAACAATATGCCTGGTGGGTGCTCCTAATCACGCGTCCGCGGAGCTGGTGGAGCTGGGCCAGACCGAAGCGCTCCGCGCCCTCTATTATTATCAAAGTTGCATTTGGGACATTTACGCCGACTTCTACTACTGATGTAGCACACAGAATATTTATTTTTCCCTCGGAGAAGTCCGCCATTACTTTTTCTTTTTTCTCCTTGCTCATTTTACTGTGTAGTACACCGATTTCATATTCCTGAAATGTTTCTTTTTTCAAACGTTTGGCTTCTGTTGTAACTGATTTCATTTCTAGTTTCGCGCCAGCAGAATCTTTCTTTGTGTGGTCGCTGTCTCTGGGTGCTCCCAGAGCGTTGCCTCTCGGCTCGTCAGCCTGCGAGACACCGCTCAAAGAAAATTCTGCTGGCGCTTCTTCAGCCTCGAAGATTCTCGGACAAATCACATAGAGCTGTCTGCCGTTTTTTAATTCTTCCCTTATTTGTTCATAAGTTTCTTCGCGCTTATTCGGCATGATAATTTCTGTGATTATTTGTTTTCTGCCCAAAGGCATTTCATCTAGAAGCGAAAGGTCTAGGTCGCCGTAGATAGTGAGCGCGAGCGTGCGGGGGATGGGGGTGGCAGTCATTGAAAGTAAGTGCGGAGCGAGACCATCTTTGCGAACTAATTTTCTCCGTTGGGCTGTGCCGAATCTGTGCTGCTCGTCTATCACTACGAGCGCCAAATTTTTGAATTTAACGGTTTTTTGTATGAGCGCGTGGGTGCCAATCAAAATGGGTATTTCTCCATTGGCCACCCATTTTAAGAGCTGCGCTCGAGAGATAGTGGTCCAACCGTTTGGATTTATTTTAGATGGGAATTTTCTGCAACCGGAGCCGGTAATGAGTCCAATATTTATCGGTAGTTTTCCGCCAAAGGCGGATCCGCCTTTGGCGGAAAAATATTCTATAAAAGATTCAAAATGTTGAGTCGCCAATATTTCCGTCGGTGCCATATAGGCTACTTGCAAATTACCAAAGTTTTGTCCACTTGGTCTTTGTATTACTGTCACATAACTTGCCGTAGCGGCCACCGCTGTTTTTCCAGATCCCACATCACCTTCCAGCAGTCGAGACATCGGGAAATTTTTCGCCATATCAGCTAATATAATTTCAATAGATTTTTTTTGAGAATTTGTGGCATTGAAGGGAAATCTTTGCAAAAATTCTTCTACATCTTTTTGCTGGCTTTCTCCTTTGGTAGATATTTGGAAAGATTTATTTTTTCTATATTCAAACTTATCGTGTTGGCGTTCTAACTGAATGCAAAAAACTTCTTCAAAAGCGAACCTTTTTCTGGCAGATTCCGCATCTTTTTTATTTTTTGGCTTATGGATCCAAATCAGCGCGGTCTTCAGTGTCGGCAAACTATATTTTTTTAGAATATCAGCGGGAACATAATCTTCTGCGTTGTTGAGTGTTTTCTCTCTTAGTATTTTTTCAATTGCGTGATAAAACCACTTGGAAGTTATTCCTCGAGTTTCGGCATAAATAGGATACGAAAATCCAGTGTTCTCCATTTTTTCTCCACCATTTTTTACAAAGAGTGTGTCGTGTGAATCTATGGGCATATTTGGCATTTTTTCGAATTCTGGATTGGCTAGGTAAGCTCCATTTTTGCCGGCTGTTACTTTGCCTGTTAATTTTACATTTTCACCAGCATGAATCATTTTGGCCAAATATGCTTGATTAAACCAAACTATTTTTATTTTACCGGAGAGGTCTTCAATCTCGCCTTCAGCCCTAGGAATTTTTGAGCGAAAACTTTTTTTGGTTTTTAGATTTGAAACTTTTCCGTAGATTGTGGCTACATCGCCTGGCATTAATTCTGTAATTTTTTTCACCATGCTGATATCGCTATATCTGACAGGAAAGTGAAAAAGCAAGTCCGATACAGAAAAGAGCTTGAGCCGATGCAGGGCTCTTTTTTGATTTGCGTCTAGGCGAAATTTTTTTTCCAGCTGGTCGCCAAATTCCATGCGGAGCCGGCTGGATTCGAACCAGCGGAGGGGTTTAAAGCCCTCACCTCTTTAGCAAAGAGGCACCTTAGACCGCTCAGACACGGCTCCTTTATATGTTTAAATAACTTAATTACTCTAGCATATCCTAACTATTTTTTCACTTTCTGATATACCCATAGCGCCATGCTATATTATTTCTATGACTTTTTCGATCAGTATGGTAAAATGAAAATGGTCGGTCATTATTCATTTTTTGAGCTCAATTTATTTATGATTCAAGGAGAATAAAAAGTGACTTATCTTACCTCCAAAGAGACAGCAGGTCAGCTGTCTCTTTGGTGTTATTATGCCACAAACAAATGAACTATCAGTAAAAAAAAGTTTTTGTCCTTATTGTGGGGATGTCTCCATAAACCACACTCTTTCTTTTTTAGAGAGTTTAGTTGTAATTACTATTGATGCCCATGCAGTTAAAATTATAAAATATGTTCCAAGTTTTATAAAAAAATTCGTTGACCTAATTCCCGGTTTTTTATTTGAGACTCTTTCACTTTTTGGACTTGTGAAATTCTCGGAGGATATCGATAAAGCACATACTTTTCGTTCTAGAATTATCTGGGAAGAAGCGAAAAGGCGAGGCATCAAAATGGAACAGGTGATATTTCGGAACCGGCCGCTTGATTACTATCGTACCCCAATTAACGGTAAAAATATTTACTTTGAAAGTATCCCCATCAGGCCAGAATTTTTAGATATGAGTAAAAACTGGGATGATAAGGTTGTGCTCAAGCAAGAATTTGAGAAGTATAATATCCCAGTTCCAGTTTATTTTGAGTTACCATTTTGGCAATTTAAAAGTACAGTTAAAAATCCAGAAAAAATATTTTTAAAACTTACAAAACCCATAATCGTTAAACCGCGAGTAGGATCCCGGGGCAGACATACCATTACTAATATTAATACCTTGGGACAATTTCGTGAGGGTATTAACATTGCCGGGCAAATATGTTCCCATCTAGTTGTTGAGGAACATTTACAGGGCAGTGTTTGCCGAGCAACTTTAGTAGGCGGGGAACTCGCGGGATTTTACAAAGGACATGCTCCCACTCTCCTCGGCGATGGTAAAAAAACAATAAAAGAACTTATTCAGGAAAAAGATAAAAAACGTCATAGCCGAGCCGAGCCTATACGTATTTCCGAAGAATTACATAATCATATTTTGCGATCAGGATTCACCATTGGTGATATTTTACCCGATGGAATCTCTTTGTCTCTTTCTCATCGTGTAGGCAGGTTATTTGGAGGCGAAACTATGGAAATGATTGATGACCTCCATCCCAGCTTTGTTCCTATTTTAAAACAGGCTGCAGAAATAGTGGGTTTATCTGTGGTAGGTTTTGATTGCATAATACCCGATCCGACCAAGGAGGCTAATTCACAGAAATGGGGGATTATTGAGTGTAATTCACTACCCTTTATAGATTTGCACTATTATGCCCTAGAAGGCAAGCCAAAAAATATTGCCGGTATGATTTGGGATATGTGGAATTAAAATTTGTAGCAGATTTTCTAGTGCGCGATTGTAAAAGCGATTATTTTACGTACACCGGCTGCTTTGAGAACTTTCTTTCCTTCTGTTAAAGTCGCGCCGGTGGTGGTGATATCGTCTATTAAAATTATATTTTTACCTTTTATTAATTCTGAATTTTTCAGATTAAATGAGCCGACGATATTTTTTAGGCGCTCACTGCGGTTTTCAATGTGCGCCTGATGTTTTGTGTCAATCGGTTTGATTAAAACATCTTTTTCTAATCTAAAATTATTATTTTGGTCTATTTTGATTAGTTCCTTGCAAATCAATTCTGCTTGATTATATCCTCGTTCTCGGTATCTTTTCTTCGATAAGGGAATCGGAATCAAAATGGCATCATGAAAGTTTTGCATTACAAACAAATCGGACAACTCTTCCATAATTTTGCCGTATAAAATTTCCGCAAAAATACTGGCCAGTCTTTTTTTGCCTTTATACTTCAGCAACCACAATGCCTTTTTTATAGGTGGATGACGATAGTCATATAGAGGGAAAATCCATTTTGCACTTTCACGTTCTGCTGGCGGGGAATCTCCCAGGCAGGTCATACATAAATCTACCCCAGACGTTCCGCACGATATGCAATTCACGGGGAAAACTATGTCCAATAGAGTGTTTAAAAATCTCATCCCATTAGAAATTTTATTAATAATGTTTTGTAATTTCTTTTTTTCATAGTGTATTTCTAACGGGACAAGTATATGATATAATATTAACATAAATGGATCCCGTACGAAATTTACGGGAGTCTGATTTTATAAAGATTTTTATTAATTAATTTGATTTCGTACGGGATGGACAATCCGTTAAAAATTCTTTTTTCTAGCATAAGTAAACTTGGAGGTGGCGCAGGAGATAGCGCTGTCGGTATTGACATCGGTTCTTCTGCAATCAAGGTGGTTGAGATAAAGAAAAAAGGAGGCAGGGCAATACTTGAGACCTATGGAGCGATAGCGCTCGGTCCTTATGCACTACTAGATGCAGGACGCGTTACCAATCTCTCGGTGGAAAAAATAGCGGATGCTCTTAAAGAAGTTTTAAAACAGTCTGGGGTAACTATTACCTCGGGAGCGTTTTCTGTTCCCGTACAATCAAGTTTAATTTTTACCGTTGAACTTCCAGCTCAAGTTCAAGAAAGTGAAATAGCGACAATCATTCCTACAGAAGCTCGTAAGTATATTCCAGTACCAATTACGGAAGTTTCTCTTGACTATTTTATTTTACCCAAGAAAGAATCTTCTTTTGAAGAGATAAACACAGTCATGAATGATTCTGATATTCCACAAAAACCAACAGATAAAACAAATATACTTGTTGTCGCGACGCAGAATGATGCAATTTCTAGATATCGTTCTATTGCTTCTCAATCTTCTCTTTCAGCTTCTTTTTTTGAGATTGAAATATTTTCTTCAATTAGAGCTAATTTCGAGCACGAGCTCTCTCCAGTCTTGCTGATGGACTTTGGCGCATCACGCACCAAACTTTCTATTGTTGAATTTGGTATGGTTAAAAGTTATCATACAATAGATAGAGGGGGAGCTGATATTTCTGACTCTATTTCTAAATCTTTTGGTATTTCTTTTTCTGAAGCAGAAAAAATGAAGAAAGAATTTGGTCTTTTTGGAAACCCAATAGAAAAAAGTTTATCTGATATTATTGAAATTCACATTGACTATATCTTTTCTGAGACCCATAATGTATTATTAGGCTACGAGAGAAGATATAATAGAACTATAAGTAAAATAATATTTTCAGGCGGGGGATCTCTTTTGAAAGGGCTTCCGGAAGTAGCGGCCAATAATTTTCGAGCGGAAATAGAAGTTGGTCATCCCTTCAGTAAAGTTAGCGCTCCGGTATTTTTGGGAAAAGTTCTCGAGGCTACGGGTCCTGAATTTGCAGTTGCATTAGGATTAGCATTGCGAAAATTACAATAGGTGCGATAATTGAATATAATGGAGCAGAATTTTCAAACATCATTTATACCTAAAAAACCAATGGTGCAAGAGCGTGCTGTTGTAACACGATCTGTAGGTTTTTTGACTGTTTTTTCTATTTTTATTTTATTTACCATACTACTAGTTTCAGTCGCTCTTTATTTCTATAAAGGAATTCTAACGAAAAATATTACACAAATGGCCAATAACTTAAATCTAGCCAAGAATCGTTTCGAGCCTTCTAAAATAGCAGAGCTTCAGTTGCTAGACAGGCGTCTGCGCGCGGCGAGTGAAATTTTGTCTAAACATATAGCCATAACTCCTGTTTTTCAGGTACTTCAACTACTTACTATGAAAACTGTTCGTTATACCAAATTTAGTTATGATTTTGGAAACAAAGAAGATGCGAAGATAATTATTAAAATGAGTGGTCTGGCAGTTGGCTATCGTTCCGTTGCGCTTCAATCTGATCTTTTTGCTAAAAATAAAAATTTGATTGATCCTGTTTTTTCCAATCTTGCGCTTGACGACAGAGGCAATGTTCTTTTTGATTTAGAATTTTCGGTCGATCCAAGTTTTGTTGATTATAAAGTTATGCTCTTGACAGAGAGTTAAATTCCCCATGATGAGATTCATTATGCCAGTTATTTTAATAGGAATCAGCTTTGCCTTTTTTTTCGTATTTACCAATCCTATTTATAATGATCTATTGCTACTACGAACGCAAGTGGCATCTTATAATGAAGCCCTTAATAATTCTAAAATGCTTGAAAATGAACGAGATAAACTAACTGCCAAATATAATTCCTTTAGTCCAGATAATTTGATAAAACTTCAAAAACTTTTACCTGAGAATATTAACAATATACGTTTGATTCTTGAAATAGAACAAATAGCATCACCTTATGGCATGGTATTAAAAAATGTGAAATACAGTACAACAACTGATAAAGATGCTGTAAAATCTACCACATCTGGGACGGCGGGAACTCCCCAAGGAGGTAGAGTAACTCAATCTTTACGCAAGGACTATGGAGTCTGGGATTTAGAATTTTCTACGGTAGGTACTTATAATAATTTTCTTAATTTTATAAGAGATTTAGAGAGCAATTTAAGGATTGTGGATATATCATCAATTCAATTTTTATCTAACCCAGACAATACAAGACTAAATACTCCCCCTAATCTTTCTTCTGCCGAAGCTTATAAATATGATTTTAAAATTAAAACTTATTGGTTGAAAAATTAAAATGGCTTCAAAAATAAAAAACATAATAATATTTCTAGTAATTGGGGCGGTCTTTATTTTGATTTATATTTTTTTTATAAAAGCCTCTCCCTCCCCGGCTTCCTTATTTTCTTCTTCGGCTAGCCCGGCAGTGGGAAGTGCGGCGGCCCTAAACATGAACCCTTCAGTTGCTAAGGAATTCCTAACCTTACTCTTGAGTGTTAAAAATATAAAATTGGATGATGCTATTTTTTCTGATAATGCGTTTAGCTCCTTGCATGATTCTAGTATCATACTTACGCCAGATGGAAATGAAGGCAGGCCAAATCCATTCGCTCCATTCGGAACTGAAAATATTACCCCGCCAACTACGCCAGATGGAAATGCTCCAGTACCAGTAACCCGCTAATTAATTACCTGTCTCGTTAGAAATAAAACACATGATTAAAAAAAATCACATAAAATTATCAATAAGATTTCTAATGGGATGAGTTTTTTAGAAGAGTTAGCTAAAGAAGGTTTGATAGAGAAGAGCCAAATAGGCGAGATCAAAAGTCGTGCAAAAGAAAAGTATCAGGGAGATATCGATGAAGCTCTAATTGAATCTGGTATTTCAGAAGAAAAAATTCTTGAGGCCAAAGGGCAATATTTACAAATGCCGATAAAGAAGGTGGATAAGGAGAAATCCTCCTTTGATGCTCTGAAGTATATTTCAGAAGATTCAGCTAGACACTATCACCTTGCCCCGATTGAACTTTCGGATGGAGTATTAGAGGTGGGTGTCACCAATGGAGAAGATGTGCAGGCAATGGATGCTTTGCAGTTTATTTCTGCCAAGCTCGGTATCCCTTTTAAGATTTTTCTCATTTCTAAAAGTGATTACGAGGCTATAATAGAAACCTACAAAGGTATGTCAAGTCAGGTAGAGGAGGCGCTTACTGAATTAGATCAAGAAAAAATGACTGATGCTAAAAGTTTGAGTGAAGAGATAAAGAATATAAAACCGGGCGAAGAAGCAAAAATAGTAGAAGATGCGCCGGTCATAAAAATTGTTGCTGTGATTCTTCGCAATGCCATAGAAGGGGACGCTTCGGATATACATATTGAGCATACTGGGGAAAAAGTAAAAGTGCGTTTTCGCGTAGATGGTTCTCTTCATACCACTATAGTACTACCGTCCGACATTTATAGTGGAATAGTGTCACGTGTAAAAATTTTGGCTAAACTACGATTGGATGAAAAAAGAAAACCCCAAGATGGATCATTTAGCGCTAATATTAATGGACGCAAGATTGATTTTCGTGTTTCCACTATGCCGGCATATTATGGAGAGAAAGTTGCTATACGTATTCTAGATGCAGAAAAGGGAGTGAAGCCACTAGACCAACTAGGTCTGTCAGAAACAAATCTTAATCTCATTAAAGAAGCGATAAAAAAACCGTACGGACTTATTTTGATTACTGGTCCAACGGGGTCTGGAAAATCTACAACTCTATATTCAATGATGAATGAGTTAGATAAAGAGAAAAGTAATATTGTATCACTAGAAGATCCAGTCGAATATCATATGCCGGACATTAATCAGTCGCAAATGATGCCTGAGATTGGGTATACTTTTGCCTCGGGGCTTCGTTCCATTCTTCGTCAGGACCCGGATATAATAGTGGTCGGAGAAATACGTGACAAAGAAACAGCCCAGCTGGCCATTCAGGCGGCTTTGACTGGACACCTTGTTTTTTCGACGCTCCATACCAATAATGCTATTGGCGTAGTACCTCGCTTGATTGACATGGGTGTTGATCCATATTTAATTGCACCGACTCTTATTTTATCTATTGCTCAGCGCCTGGCCCGGATGACATGTCCCTCTTCGCGAAAACTTGTGCCAATGGATCCAAGTATCAAAATACAAATCGAAGAGCAAATGAAAGATTTACCGGATAAGTTTAAAAAAGAAATTGGAGCTAAGGGTAAGATGTATGATACGGTTCCTTCGAATGAATGTCCTTTCGGTACTAGGGGCCGCATTGCTATTTTTGAAATGTTTAAAATAGACAAAGAAATGCAAAATGTTATATTAAAAAATCCTACCCAGGGAGAAATCTACAAAGTAGCTCGCAAACAGGGGATGCTCATGATGCGAGAAGATGCAATGCTCAAATCCATCGAAGGCATTATTCCCTTTACCGAAGTCTATAATTTCAGCAATGAGAATGAGTAGAATTCCCCTCTTGAGGGGTGCCCAGCAGGGCGGGGTGGAGGTGGAGAATTTTCCACCCCGTCTCGCTAAAGCGAGCCACCCCTCAAGAGAGGAATAGCGCACTAGCTAGACCGTACTTGCTAGGTTAGAATATAACTTTGGAATTATGCTATAGTATAGATACTCTAGCTACACAAGACATGATATTTACTATTTCAAGTGGTCGATACAGAAGTTAAATAAGATTCAAGGCAGATTATAAAGTAATTAATATTAAATAAAATATATGAACTTAGAAGGACCGAGTAATGGAAGGACAAAAGAAGAATTTGAGGCTAACATGAGGAAGGAAGCGGTAATAACAATTAACAAAGCAATCCAAGATTTGCAAACCTTAATCCCCGTACTGGAGAAAACAACAGTTGCAGGAGCTGAATTTATTAAAATCAACGTGGGGATTCTTGAACTTAAGGAAGAACTTAAAAGAAATGGAGCTAGTGTATAAAACACTACTCTGAAATATAAAATATTAAGCTGTTAATTTAAGCAGGTCCTAGCTAGGACTCCCTTTGCTGGGTTAGAATAATGAAATGGGTCAAAAGAATCTTCCACCCCGTCTCGCTAAAGCGAGCCACCCCTCAAGAGGGGAATTCTGGAATCCAAAATCTCTTTATCCCTACTGGGAAATTCCGAAGAATAAACTTTTGAGCGATAGGGCAAAAGAATTAAGAAAAGCAGGTAACTTGTCCGAAGTGTTATTTTGGCAAACGTTTAAGGATAAAAAGAAATTAGGTTTTGATATAGATAGACAAGTTATTATCGGTAATTATATTGTAGACTTTTTTATTCCAGAATTAGGTTTGGTTTTTGAAATAGATGGTTCGAGCCACAACGATAAACTAGAATATGATGCTGAAAGAGACAATTTTATGCAGGACTTAAATTTACAAGTGGTTAGAATACTTGATAAAGATGTACAGAAGAATATGGCAAGCATTTATAATTTTGTACTAGCAACAGTCAGAAAAAGAAGAGAAGCATTGAAATTCCCCTCAACACTTCCACCCCACCCTAAAGGGCACCCCTCAAGAGGGGAATAAATGCAAAATTCGGTGGTGTAAAATTCCCCTCTTGAGGGGTGACTCGCTTAGGCGAGACGGGGTGGACTTATTTCGCTTGCGAGCCGGGGTGGATAGGTAGTATAATTAGGTTATATATGGAAGGAGAAAAAAGGAAAATTTTAATAGTTGACGATGATAATTTCCTTTTGGACATGTATGCGCTCAAATTCAGTCAGAATAATTTCGAAGTTTACACAGTAGAGAGCGGAGCGCAAGCGATAGAAAAAATGAGGGGCGGGTTAAGTCCTGATGTTATGTTAATGGATATAATTATGCCCGAAATGGATGGTTTTGAAATGTTGGAGAAAATAAATATGGAAAAATTATGTCCAAATTGTATAAAAATAGTTCTGTCTAACAAAAGCCAGCAGTCAGATATTGATCGAGGCAACAGCTTGGGAGTGGCAGGTTATATTGTCAAGGCGAATTCTACCCCGGTAGAAGTAATTAATCAGGTGATAAATATTTTACCCAAGAAAATTACAGTTTCAAAATAAAAAATGATGGATTACAAAAAAAAATTTGAAGAACTTGTTTTAACGGCTATTCATGAAAATGGCTCGGACTTGCATTTGGGCGCCGGTCGAGTACCAGCTATCCGTGTGGCTGGAGAGCTTATATTTCTTTTCAAACACCCCGCTTTTGTTCAGGAAGATATGGTTGGAATTTTAGGTGAAGTATTGGATAAAACAAAAATAAATAAGTTTATGGACTTTCAAGAGGCAGATTTCTCTTTTGATTTTTATGGAAAAGTTAGACTGCGCGGCAATGCCTTTTTTCAGAAAGGTCTTATTAATATAGTTTTTCGATTAATACCGAAAGTTCAGACTCTCGTGGAATTAAGGTTACCTCTTATTTTAGCTGACTTAGCCCATAAAAAGCAGGGATTTTTCTTGGTGGTCGGCCCGGTTGGCCAAGGCAAATCAACTACTCTCTCATCCATGATTAATATAATCAACACTGATCAGGCGCGTCATATCATAACGATTGAAGATCCGATTGAGCATGTTTATGTACCTAGTAAATCTATAATTAATCAACGTGAAGTCGGTATTGATACCAAAGATTTTCATATTGCGCTTAAATCAGTTTTTCGTGAAGACGTAAATGTAATAATGGTCGGCGAGATGCGTACGCCAGAAACTATTGCAACGGCTGTGACGGCTGCCGAGACGGGGCATCTTGTCCTTTCAACCCTACACACCAACAACGCCTCCCAGACCATAGATAGGATAATTGACTCTTTTCCAGGCGACCAGCAAGACCAAATTCGCGCTCAATTAGCAGCCAGCTTACTCGGTATTTTTTCTCAGAGACTTATTCCTAGAATCGCTGGCGGACTTATTCCTGCCTATGAACTTCTTTTAAATAATAATGCTGTGTCAAATTTAATTCGTGAAAAACGCACACATGAGATAGATGTAGTTATAGAAACAGGAATGGAGTCTGGAATGGTAGACTTAAACCATTCTCTTATAGAGCTTGTGCGGGCTGGAGAAATCTCAATAGAACATGCTTATGAGTATTCACTTAATCCGAAAGGTCTTGAGCGTATGACTTAATTGATTTCATGTTATTTAAATATAAAGCAATAGATTCCGAGGGAATAAATAAAGAGGGAGGAATTGACGCGCCTAATCGTGATGTGGCAATAAGCGGGCTTCAGAGGAGGGGGCTTGTCGTTATTTCTGTAAAAGACGAAGATAAAAACGAATCAATTTTCCAGCTTTCTTTTTTTGGGAAAATCTCAACCAAAGACATAGTTATTCTTTCCCGTCAAATTGCAACTTTATTTGAGGCGCAAGTATCTGCCCTAAAAACTTTTACGATGCTTGCTGCCAATACTGAAAACAAGCTCCTCGGACGTCAACTTGCTCAAGTTGGAGACGATCTTCAGGCAGGAATTTCGATTTCTGGGGCACTCTCCAGGCATCCCGATGTATTCTCAGATTTTTATACAAATATGGTTAAAGTGGGTGAAGAGACCGGGAAACTCAATCAAACTTTTTTACATTTAGCGGAATATTTAGATCGCCAGTATGCTCTCACTTCTAAGACTAGAAATGCGCTCGTTTATCCGGCATTTGTTATCTTTACTTTTTTTGTAGTGATGAGCCTGATGTTTGTAGTTGTGATTCCAAAACTTTCTGCAATTATTTTGGATTCCAGCCAACAAGTGCCTATTTATACCAAAATAGTCATCGCAATTTCGAATTTCTTTGTTCATTATGGTTTTTTTGTTTTGGTTTTTTTAGTGCTTTTGGGTATCTGGGTTTGGCGGCTATCTTCGACCGAGAAAGGAAAAATATATCTTGATACATTGCGTCTCTCTACACCAGTTATAGGTAATTTATATAAAAAGCTCTATCTTTCAAGAATAACAGACAACTTGAATACGATGCTCTCCTCTGGTGTGCCGATAGTTCGAGCAATAGATATTACCGCGCAGGTTGTCGGCAGTCGTGTCTATAAAGAAATCTTGGCAGAAGTGGCGGATGGGATAAAGTCCGGTTTGGCTCTCTCGGTTGCCTTTGAGAAACATTCAGAAGAAATACCTGCTATTATGGTACAGATGGTACTGGTAGGTGAAGAAACGGGTTCACTGGGAGCTATTTTAAAAACCCTGAGTGATTTCTATAAGCGTGAAGTAGACGAAGCGATTGATACGTTGGTCGGCCTGATAGAACCAATAATGATTGTAGTTTTAGGTTTGGGCGTGGGGATGCTTCTGGTTTCTGTTTTGTTGCCGATTTACAATCTGGCAGGGGGAATTGGCTAAATTTCGGGAAAAGGTCTTGCCTTTAAGGAGTCTAAGGCAAGACCTTAAAGAGAAATTTAGACTGTGGATAACTTTTTGCTTATATGTTCTTATCTCTATGTTATAATAAGTGGATTAAAAGTAAGTCGAAATTATATTATAAGTTAATATTAGTATTTAGAATTTATTATGAAAATGAATAAAGGTTTTACCCACCAAAATTTTCTAAAGAAAATTTCAGGCGGGTTTACATTGATTGAACTCTTAGTTGTGGTTGCAATCATTGGTATCTTAGCTTCAGTTGTGCTTGCATCACTCAATACTGCGCGTGCAAAAGGTGCTGATGCATCAATTAAGGCAAATTTGGCAAATATCAGGGCACAAGCTGAACTTGCATATGATGAAGCTGTTCCAAATTCATACGCCACCGTATGCACAAACGCTACTGTCGCCGCTGCGCTAGCCGCCGCCGCTTCTGCAAGTGGAGGTTCTTCTGTTTGTAATGATGATGATGGAGCTTGGGCTGCTTCTGTGCCCCTTAAAACAGACGCTACTAAATTTTGGTGTGTAGATTCGTTGGGTACTTCGAAACAAGCAGCTTCTGCTCTTGGTACCGCGACGGTTTGTCCAGCATAAGATAATAGCTGGGAATTTTTCTAACTAAAACAAAAGCCACCTCTCGCTTTAGCTGGGGTGGTTTTTGTTTTAAGGTGTGATATAATATGAAAGGCTTTTATTAATAAGAGTTAATAAATTTTATGAAAAAAATGAATTTAAAGAAGGGTTTTACCCACCAAAATTTTCTAAAGAAAATTTCAGGCGGGTTTACATTGATTGAACTTTTAGTTGTGGTTGCAATCATTGGTATCTTAGCTTCAGTTGTTTTAGTCTCATTAAGTAATGCTAAGAAGAGAGGAGAGGATACAGCTGTAAAAACCAATCTGCATACTACAATAAATCAAGCTGAGCTCTTTTATCTTGACAACAATGATTCATATTTGCCAGCAGGTGGTTCTACTTTTAATATTGCTCCATGTCCCTCTTATGATGCATCTGGAACCAATATGCTGTCTGTAAATAAAGTTATGGCTGATGCTTTAACCGAAGCGATCAACAAGGGTAATGGCAGCTCTTGTTATAATTCTACTAATATTTGGGCTATTGCTGTGGGTCTAAAATTGGAAGCGAATACTTCTTGGTGCGTAGATAATACAGGTATAGCCAAAATGGTAAATTCTCTCCCTTCGGACGCTATTAATGCCGACAGTTTTTCCTGTAATTAACATAGCATGATATGGATTATTACAACTATTTTCTTTATCTTCGGTCTTATTATTGGAAGTTTCTTGAATGTTGTAATTTGTCGGCTTAATACCCAAAAGTCTTTCGGTGGAAGGTCCGCCTGCATGTCCTGTGAGAATACACTCTGTTGGTACGAGCTTATACCACTAATTAGTTTTTTTGTATTAAGGGGGAGATGTCGAAATTGCAAGACGCGAATATCAATTGCTTATCCTCTGGTTGAAATGACTACCGGTCTGATTTTTGGGGCATTGTTTTTGAAGTTCCAAGATATTTTTTTTATATCTACGCGGATATTTACTATTACTTATGCATATTATACTCTCATGTTTTCGCTTCTTTTGGTTATCGCTACTTATGATTTAAGGCACAAGATAATTCCTGACATACTTTCTTTTGTTTTTGGTATTCTTGCCTTTGTCGGTTTGTTTTTCTTTACCAGTTATGGTTTTTATCCACATATTCCATCAATTTTTGATTTCTCCGGAGCAGTGATTGCATTACCTTTTGCTTTATTCTGGCTTTTTTCCGGTGGCAGATGGATGGGTCTCGGTGATGCCAAGCTTGCTCTGGGACTGGGATGGCTCCTCGGGATTTCTCTGGCGTTTTCCGGAGTTGTCCTAGCTTTTTGGACTGGAGCCATAATGGGAATAGGCCTTGTTTTATTTTCCAAGAATTATAGCTTAAAGAGTGAAATTCCCTTTGCCTCATACTTATTTTTCGGTGCATTTTTAGCGTTTATTCTTGACTTACATCTTTTCGGATGAAAAAATTGATAAAAATTAAAAAGAATAGAGGAATGAGCTATGTAGAGCTTATTGTTGTTCTCTCTGTTTTTTCTGTAATGACTTCTGTCATTATTTTTAACTACAGGGAGTTTCAAGCGAAAATTGATATTAAAAATCTGGCCAGTGACGTTGCTTTGAAAATTATTGAGGCGCAAAATTCGTCTCTCTCCGGCACACTACCGCCACCTTTACAGCAATCTCTTATAACTTCTCCTTTGACATGGAGGCCATCTTATGGACTTTTCTTAAATCGAGTTTCCGACGATAAAAGCTTTATCTATTTTACTGACTTAGATCAGAATGGCGATCTTGATAACCTTAGTTGTACTGGAAATGACGAATGTTTGGATAAAATTCTGATTACAAAAGGAAATAGTATTTCCAGTTTGGATGTTTTTTATCAAGGTGGTGCTACTGTTCCTTTGAATGACTTAACTATAACTTTTAAAAGACCCGATTCAGGTGCAATTATAAAATCAAGCACTTCTTTCACTTCTACCGTCTCTTATGTTCAAATTACCATTATTTCACCTAAGTCACCTACTGCTAAAATTAAAATTTATCCTTCAGGTAGGATTCAAGTAAATTGATCCGCCGAAATTTTTCACATAATTAAAATAAAAATGATAAAAAGATATAAAATAAAAAAATTTAGGCGGATAAATACTGGTTATACTATAATAGAAACAATGATTGCCGTTTCTCTTTTTATAATTATTGTTATGGCAGGTATGGGTGCTCTTTTAAATGCTAACTTGCTTCACCAAAAATCGCAAAACATGCGCTCAATTATGGATAGTTTGAGTTTCATGATGGAAGACATGGGGAGAAATTTAAGAACAGGATATAAATACCATTGTCTGACAGGTAATGATAACTTATCTAATGTAACAATTCCCTTATCCTGTGCAAATGGATGGGGGATAGCTTTTGAATCTCAAAATGGTTCTTCTGTTAATAATAATGACCAATGGGTTTATTATATAGATAACACTGGCAAGATTTTTAAATCGACCCAAGGGCCTTACAATGATATTATCAACCATCCTTACACTCAATTAACTCCGGATGAAGTTAAAATTGATTCAATTTCTGGCTTTTCGGTGTTAGGTGCCGAATCTATAGCCACAAACAGTCAACAACCCTTTGTCTCAATTAGATTAGTCGGTACTATAACTTTTAAAAATGTTATCACGCCTTTTTCTTTACAAACTTCAGTGTCTCAAAGATTGATAGATATTTAATCCGCCAAAATTTTTCTCATAATAAATATATAATGATTAAAAAATATAAAATAAAAAAATTTAGGCCGATAAATAAGGGGTTCACCTTAATAGAGACGCTGGTGGCTATTTCAATTTTTACTATGTCAATTTTGGCTTTATTGTCACTTCTGGCTCAAGGTATTTCTGATACTAATTATGCTAAAAAGAAAATAATAGCCGCATATCTGGCGCAAGAAGGCGTTGAATATATTAGAAATATGCGTGACACTTTTGTGCTTTATGATCCGATTGATAGTCAGAATGGCTGGAATGGGTTTAGCAATAAGCTTATCAGCAATTCATGTCAAAATAATAACGGCTGCTACTTTGATGATCAAAATTTAGATTACACAGCACAAGACCGGCCAATGGTGCTCGGTCTTGCAGTAACTGCTTGTGGTGCATCTTGTCCTCCGCTTTTGTATGACTCTAGCCTAGGCAAGTATGGTTATACAATGGGGGTAAACCCTGGTTTTACTCGGAAGATTGCCATAAGCCAAATTAGTTCTAATGAAATAAAAATTTTCTCAACTGTTTATTGGACACAAGGTTCTGGCAATTATAGTTTAGTTTTCTCAGAGAGCTTATTTAATTGGATAGAATAATATCAAAATGACTTTGCAGAAAATAAAAAAGAATAACAGGGGGTTTGTGATACTTTTCGCGGTTACCCTTTCCAGTATTCTTTTAGCGATAGCATTAGGGGTTGCTAACATAGCGCTCAAAGAGGTGAAATTTGGCACTTCAGCTAAAAATACAAATAATGCTTTTTTTGCGGCGGATACTGGTGCTGAATGTGCTTTATTCTATGATAAATTATCTGGAAGTTCTTTTCCCATAGAAGGACCAGCAACACCGATAAATTGCGCATCTGCTACTATCACACCTAGCTTTTCGGGAACTTCTGACACTGGATCTTATGATTTTAAAATTACTAGTCTAGGCAGCTTGGGGGCAAGTTGCGCCAAAGTAAATGTTTTTAAAGATAAAAGCGTAACCCCCCGTTTGGTTGCCATTACTTCTAATGGATATGATGTTGGTGATGCAAACTGTAATTCAACTAATTCAAATCGTGTTGAGCGTGAACTTAAAATCTCATCTGCTCTTGGTGTTCCGCCACCGCCACCGCCACCATCTGCTGTTAATTATTTAATCATCGCTGGAGGCGGAGGTGGAGGGATGAGCGGTGGAGCAAATAGTAGCATCGGAGCTGGAGGAGGCGCAGGCGGTATGGTAGAGGGGACAGGCCATGCTGTAACTGTCTCAACAGCTTATACTGTGACCGTTGGTGCTGGCGGGGCTAATCATACTAATGGAAACAACTCCGTGTTTGATGGGATAACTGCTATTGGTGGTGGCCACGGTGGTTCCGGTGGTCCTACTGCTACTAGCGGGGGTTCGGGCGGTGGTCAGGCAAGTGATGGTGTAAGTTCCTGTTCAGGTGCAGCCGCTACGCAGGGAAACTCCGGCGACGGAATTGGTTTTGGATTTAATGGTGGCGCTTGCATTAAGGTTCTACCCTTTTCACCTGGTGGCGGTGGCGGTGCAAGTGCAGTTGGAGCAACCGGAGTCTCTAGTCAGTCTGGCGCAGGTGGAGCAGGTAGGGTAAATT
>Ga0209541_10003308_pt1 | contig 29712 bp, 37 predicted proteins | sample RifCSPlowO2_01_FD_184027 | JGI IMG/M metagenome (GOLD analysis project Ga0209541, IMG submission 184027) | Groundwater microbial communities from Rifle, Colorado - Rifle CSP2_plank lowO2_0.1 (SPAdes) (version 2) | ecosystem: Environmental > Aquatic > Deep subsurface > Groundwater | place... | reverse complement strand
GATAATATTGTCTGTCGTATCATTTGCGAGAACTTGACCTGTTCCTGCCGTAGCCCCAGAACCCCACGATACTGGAGTAGCTCCACCTTCAACAAATTCACCACCCGATGGGGCACCGTGAGCAACAGAGTGAGTGATGCCTCGGAAAAGCTCGCCGTCGATGCCGTAAAGCTCGGTGGCGAAGCCGTTGCGCGTCAGCCACTTCATGTATTCGTAGAAGGTGTTGATGCTGTTCGCGCCGCGATTCCACTCGGAGTAGTACTCCTCGTTTACTGTGTTATTGTCGACGTCGATCAGGTTGAAGCCGGCAGTAACGTTGGTGATGTCGCCCAGCGCCGCGATGGTGCCGATCGCTGTGACGTTGTTCAAGTCGTCTGTGAACGTCAGCGGCACCGAGTTCTTGCCCCGACCCGTGGCTGGGATACGGAATTCGGAATAGGTCTTGCCCCACTCACGGGTGGTGAAGATGAGCGAGGCATTGTCGATGAACGCGCCGGCAGTCTTGATCTTGACCATGAACTGCATTGCCAAACCGTTGGCCTCGTCCGGGTTGATGCCGTTGAAACTCTCACCGTCTGGCGTGTTGTTCCAGAACTTGTTGGCCAGCACAGCGTTGTTCTGGATGACGTTCACTACTACGCCACGGTTGGCAATAATCGAGATGCCGTCGTAGATTGCCTCACTGCCGCCCGTGCCTTGTATAATCGAACCGCCGTAGATGAACTCGGAAGCCGGGGTGGTGTAGGCATCGTCCAGCTCGAAGCTGTTCAGAAGCTGGATGATAGTCTCGAACTTCTTGTCAGTCGGATTCAGAACCGTGATGTCTATGAAGTCATCGGCAGACATCGTGCCGTCGTCAGCCCGGTCCTGCAGGAAGCGGTGAAGCTCCAGCACCGTGACGTAATTCGCGGCCGCGTTGCCGTGAACGCCTCCGATGTAGCGAACCTTTTTATCGGGGCGAATTTCCCACTTAGTTGCGTCGAGTGCCATATATTTTAATTTCTAAATGATCTTATGTATAGTATACACAATAATTCGTAGTCTATAGTTTTGTAATGTGGATATCCTCGCCATATTTTTTATTATGAATAACTCAAAGAAGTACGATTATCCCAAACTTGATCAAAAACTCCCGTACCGGCCCATTGAATAATAATTCCAGAAGTACTGTCGACCTTTTTTATACGCCATGATGCGGCAGAAGTTGTTGTCCCAATTGTCGCTTCCCCCACGTAATCGACTTCATCAACCGTTGCAAGGCGAAGAGTAAATTTAAAACCACCAAAAGAAATTGTTTGTAGCGTTGTCTCTGTAGAAGCTGATGATGGCAGCTCCGAACTCAAGACATCGACCTGAACATGTCGGTCACCATCTACCAGGCCGCTTCTGGCCACATTCCCAGAATCACTAAAACTGCTAGAACCTTCGCCAGATACAGAAGTAACTTTGACCTGCAAAGACCCGGTATCAAAAGTTAAATCTGAAGTCTTTAAGAGCAAAGAGACAGTTTCTTCGGTGGCGGGATTTATTCTTGCGTTGGTTGAATCCTTGACACCAACTACACCAGTCGTCGGCGAACTGCCCATTATGAAAGCCTGAGCTTTTTTAGGTGAGAGGAGTTGAGAAGCGACGATACCGGCACCAGCGATGCTCGCCACTTTCAAAAAGTTGCGTTTACTCTGATCCTTAATTTTGGGCTGTTCCCAATCTGTTGATTGAGGGATAGAAGCTAACACATTTCCTGCCTCAGATGGAAAACTAGGCTTAACAACTGTCCTTCGTATCAATAGAAAGGAATCTGTATTGGGTAAAAATACAGGAAAACTAGCTTTGACGATTGTCCTCCGTATTAATACAAAAGAATCTGTATTTGGTAAAAACATGGATCTATCGACTTTAATTGTATCAGATTTTACTGCAACGGATGTTGATTTTACTGTGGAAAGCCTTATGTGTGATATTATTTTACTATCATTGACCGGTAGAGCAGAAATTTCATGAAGAATTGCACATCCCATTTTCATTTCTTTTTACCCGCCCGTACCGAACGGTACGTTCGGGCGGGTTTTGTATTTTGCTGTTTTGTAATTTTCGGTTTTTTTTCAATTTCTGTCGCATTTGCCGATAGTTATCAGAAAATCGCTCCTGGTGACACCGTCACCTTGGGCGAATTCGTCTTTGATGATGATTTTGCCGCGACTACGACAGATTGCACTGTCGGAATAACTGATCCTCTTAATGCGGAAATAGTAGCGTCAACCACACTAATGACAGCCAATGATGATGGCTGGCATTACTATAATTATACGACGGCGCTTAATGCTCCTTCCGGTGTCTGGCCGTCAGTTATGATTTGCGGGACGGTGCAAGGGGGAGACTTGGTTATAGTAGATAAAAGTTTTATCGTTGATTGGTCAGTAGTTTCAACAAGCACAATCAAAGAGGTGGTTGATGAAAGTTTGACAGTAGCGACTTCTTCTCTCTCGGCAGTCATTGGCGCCAACACCGAGGCCGCTGTTTTGTCAGCTTCATCAAGTTTGTTTGCCACGCTTCCTGCTTCGATCTGGTCATTTAGCGGTCGAACTCTCACTTCGTTTGGTACTTTAGTGGCTGACACGGCTTCGGCTGTCTGGACATCGATTAGCCGTACTCTAACTGGTGCCGGACTTGATTCGGGTTCCTTGGCCACCCAATCTTATATTGACACTGCCACTTCAACTCTTGCTACCAAAATCGAAAGCGGATGGACGGTGACCTTGTCCGATTTTGGAGAGACCACTGTTAACACCGCTTATAAAGCAAAATTACAGGTCCTAAATTATGCGACTACCCCAACGGATGCCGATTCTTTGCCAACAGTGGTTATTACTGACTCCGTCGGAACAGTCCAAGTCCCAGCTGGCGTCATGATTAAGGACTCAGACGGAACCTACAGTTATAGCTATAGTATTGGCGGTAGCACCGTCGGTGGTGTTTGGGAAACAGAAGTTTCTGTCGTCGTTAATGGGGAAACGGTTGAAGTAGATGATTATTGGAATCTTTCCAGCTCGCCGGCTGACGTCCAAATAATTGAAATCACAGACAAGGTTATACCGACCATAACTGTCAATGTAAGAATTGACAATATGGGAACTTCGGCAAGCGACTTTTACTATGTTTACTGTATTGTAAGTAGTGAAGATAATTTGTGTGGTGGTAGTGATGATATAGATTCTGGATCAGATACTGCATATATAAATGCCGGAAGCTTTATAAACCTGTCGTTGACTTTGGATGACGTGCCGGCAGCGGGAACGTATTGGTTCAAAGTTAAGGCGCGAGCCTTGGCTGAAACTAACTGGGCGGCATCAACGGAACAATTTACAGCTGAATCTGGTGCTCCTCCCAGTGGTGGGGGTGGAGGAGGCGGTGGTGGTGGAGGCGGTGGAGGAGGAGGTGCCACGCCTTCCCAGCCGGCGGCTGCTATTACTTCAACAACCGGGAACAGCGCCGACTCCAACAGGGACGGTAAAGTGAATTCCGTTGACTTCTCAATCCTCCTCTTCTTCTGGAAGACAGCGCCGCCGTTTGCAAACAGCTACGTTGACGTGAATAAAGATGGAAAAGTAGATTCTGTAGACTTCTCCATCTTGCTATATCAATGGAAAAAATAATCATGAAAATATCTAACAAGAAAATATATATTATTCTGCTATGGAGCGCACTATTTTTACCGAGCTCAGTTTTTGCTTCAAATGTATATATAGACACAAACCATTCAGATTTTTTTGTTGGGGATACTATAATGTTTAGTGTCCATGTTGATTCTGAAAATAAAAATATAAATGCGGTTGAAGGCAGTGTAAGGCTTGACTATGGAGCAGAGTCAGTTTCTTTTATTGATATCAATACAGCGGGTTCCATATTTTCTCTTTGGCCTGGCAAACCTTTGCCATCGGTCGACAATACAAGCATTTCTTTTGCTGGTGGGACCACTCTTGATTTAAACTCCAAGGACGCGATTATTTTCAATATTGTTTTGAAATTGCAAAAAGTAGGCCAAATCACTCTGACACCTGATAATTTTTTTGTTTATCTACATGACGGCAAGGGTACCAAAGACGAGGTAAGTGTTAAAAATTTAGTCATCGATGTCTTGCCTAAAAAATTAGACTCGCAGTCTGTTGATGATTGGAATAATTTAACTTCAAACGATAAGACTCCGCCAGAACCTTTTGAAATTTATTTGGGGCAAGAAGAATCGGTTTTTGATGGTAAAAAGTTTTTGTCTTTCAATACTACAGATACACAATCAGGTATCGCGTACTATGAGGTAACAGAAGGCAGGTCGCCTTCTGTTCAGAGTAGCGGTACTTATATCTTGCGCGAACAAAATAAGTCGGTAAAAGTGGCGATCATTGCTTATGACTCGGCTGGTAATGCAAGAAAATCACTATACAGTTACACATACAGCCCAGCGCCATATACTCTTTCGTATCTTAGTATAATTATATTCGTAGTATTGATTTTGGTTTTTGTGATCTATAAAAGAAGCGGGAGGAGGAGAAGAAGTTTTCCTAATAATACAAACGTGTAAAAGGTGTTTCTCTGAAATTGGTTCACACCGACTTCATAGACGATTGTACTACCTACACTATGCATATGGCGATAGACATATTTTGAGGAAGGGAGTGGAAGTTGCCCCTCGCCTTTTTGCCACCCCATTCCAATTCAAATCCCCCTGCGAAAAAATAAGAATGGGAATTGCATTCGGCGCGGGAAAATTCCGGAAAAATGTCTTTGAGTTTGATTCTGGAGCCGAAAGCCAGGATCGAACTGGCGACCTATCGCTTACGAAGCGATTGCTCTACCAACTGAGCTACTTCGGCAATTATGGCTTTATTTTAATATAACCTTCTTTGATTATTTTCTCTATATAATCACCTCTTTTAAGTTTTTTCAACTTTCTTTCCACTGATCTAGCTTCATTTAAAGTATTATATTCTTGAGTAAAAACCAATCTTAATTCTCCCATTCTTTTTGTAGAATGTGTATGATTTTTGCTTTGATGTTGATCTATCCTTCTTTTTAAATCATTAGTACTACCAATGTAATATTTTCCGGATGACGTTTTTAGAATATATACGTGAGCCATTTTATCTACCAAAGCCGACGCTTCGGTCGGCTCCCCGACTTTACGTTGGGGCTGAGCTACTTCGGCATACCACTGATATTTTAACTCAATATACGATTTTAGATTACAGATTACAAGATTAATTTGGATTCAACTCGTTTAAGAAGAACGGCGTTTGTTGCAACGATAATGGATGAAGCGGACATAAGAAGGGCGGCAATTTCCGGACGAAGCGTCCAACCCAGAGAATTATAGAATACTCCGGCGGCGACAGGGATTGCCAACATGTTGTAGATTGCCGCCCAAAAAAGATTTTGTTTCATCTTGGTAACTGTGGCTTTGGAGAGTCGTATGGCGGTTACGATATCATAAGGATCGGATTTCATGAGTACTATGTTACCGGTTTCAATGGCAACGTCTGTCCCTGCACCGATAGCGATACCGATGTCAGCCCGAGCCAAAGCCGGAGCGTCATTAATTCCATCGCCAACCATGGCGACAAATTTGCCTTCATCCTGTAATTTTTTCACATATCGTTCCTTATCTTGGGGCAGAACTTCGGCAAAAATCCGATCAATTCCTAAATCCTTTCCAACCGACTCCGCGACTTTGATATGGTCACCGGTAATCATGGCAACCTCAAGGCCCAAATCTTTAAGCGCGCTAATCGCTTTTTGGGAACTCGGTTTGACGGCATCGGCCACAGCAATCACCCCAGCCAATTTGTTGTCCACCGCCATCAAACTAAGCGTTTTGCCTTGCGCGACCAAGCTATTGATTTGATTATGTCCCTTTTCGGTATCAATGCCTTGACCCATCAGCCATTTTTCATTACCTATCAATACTTGCTTACCTCCAATAACCCCTTTAAGACCGGAGCCGGAAATGGATTCGAAGTTGGAAATTTTTTCAATATTTAATTTCCGGGCTTGAGCTTCGTCAACAATGGCTTTAGAGATTGGATGATTGGAAGCCGAGCCGATAGCCGCCTGCAATTGCAATACTTCATCGGGTAGAAATCCGTTAAAACCCGATATATCGGTGACTTTTGGTCTGCCTTCGGTGAGAGTTCCTGTTTTATCTAAAACAATAGCGGTCAGGCGAGAAGTATTCTCGAGCGTGGCCGCGTCTTTGATTAAAATATTGTGTTTCGCGCCAATGCCGGTCCCCACCGCAACGGCAGTCGGCGTGGCAAGACCCAAAGCGTCCGGACAAGCAATCACGACGGTGGCGATTGCAAACGTCAAAGCCGTCAGTAAACTCGCATTGCCGACAAAATACCAGCCGATAAAAGCGGCTAAGCCCGAGCCAATGGCCACCATGACTAACCGTCCAGCCCAAAGATCGGCAATTCTTTGACCAGGCGCCTTGGAGTTTTGAGCCGTCTCCACCATTTTGATGATTTGCGCCAAAACTGTTTCCAAACCGACTTGAGTGGCTTCAAACTGTATTCTACCGGTGAGATTGACTGACCCGCCGACAACTTTGTCTCCGACTTTTTTAGTAATTGGGATAGATTCACCGGTAACTAAGGATTCATCAATGGCACTTTCCCCATCGCTGACCCGGCCGTCTACCGGCACCTTGTCGCCAGGACGAAGCGCGACAATATCACCCTTGACAATATCTGCGCTGGGAACGGTGAATTCTTGGCCGTTGCGAATCACTATCGCTTGCGGAGGTACTAAGTCAAAGAGAGCTCGTAATGCATCTGATGTCCCCTTGCGTGCTTTCATTTCCATCCAATGACCAAAAAGTACGAACGTGACCAAGAGAGCCGCGGCTTCAAAGAATGTTTCGCTGTCCGGACGAATCAGAGTAATCAGTATGCTGAAAAGATATGCCGCCAAAACACCGGTGGCGATAAGCACTGCCATGTTGAGTTTGCGCGCCTTGAGCGAGTAGTAAGTACCGGTAATAAAGATTGAGCCGGCCCAAAAAACGATTGGCGTGGTGAGAACCAAGAGCAGCCAATTGACAGGAATGGGTGTCGGTAAATTCAATTTGAAAATATTTATACCGACCGGCGAATATAAGAAAATAGGGATGGAGAGCAAGAGTGAAATCAAAAACCGGCGCCGTATATCCGCTTCCATCTGCTTTGCAATTGCCGGGTTGGTCATGGCGGTTTCGTGATGAGCACGCTTGGCCGCTGGAGCTGCAGCGGGGGCGGGAATTAAATCCATCCCACAGCCCGGGCATTTGCCGGGTTCAGTCTTCTGCACCTCCGGATGCATAGGACAGGTATATGTTATTTCTTCTTTTTTAATGGCAGTCGTCCCATATAATTTTTATTTATTTGATAACGCGTACAGATTAATAAGTTCTTTAACGGCTTTGCCTTCTTGTTTTTTGTCATTGAGCATATGTTTGACATGACTATGAAGATGGTTAGCCAGAAGTACTCTATCCATACTTTTTAAAGAAAATTGTATTGACCGAGATTGTGTTATCAGATCGATACAATAATGTTCTTTTTCTATCGCTTTTATCAGACCATCAAGCTGGCCGCGAATGATTTTAGCCCGGTGAATAGCCTTCTTTTTCAGTTTTTGATCTAACATACCTATACCTTATACCCCCATACCCTATCTGTCAAACATGTTGTGGATAAGCTATACTCCGCAACTGCTTCCACTCCCCTGTTGTGAGGGCAAGGCGACTTGAGCGGCAATCTTCGCATATCCCTGTGCGCTTGAATAATCAACGCCGAGCATTTCTTGCGGGTTTACATCTTTCCAATCGACTCCTTTGCCTTTCATGTAGGCTGCTATGGTAAGATAAGTATCTGGAAACCAGTAGGAATTTACAGCTAGCGCCGTCTTCCACATTTCCTCTTCATTCACGCCTTGTGATGCCATAAGCTCCAAGAGTCCGAGCATGGCCATGCCGTGATTACAGTCCGGAAAGTGAGTGGAGTTCCCGCAACACGGTCTATATATTCCACGAGAGACTTTGTCCACCAGAGTCTGTTGTTCAGGAGTCAAATCGAAAAATATGTGGCGACTGTAGTGGTTCATCGCATTGCTTTGTGCAATTGTCCACCCACCCGTTGATGCGAAGTTTCCAGCGCCTCTATATTTCGGGTTCGTCATCTCACCTGATTCCAGTATCGGATTTTTACTTGCCAGTCCGAGTGCCCAAAACAGATTCAAGAGATATCCTGCATTTTCATTAGTAATTTTAAGTTTACCGTCATTGTCCAAGACCTCTCTCTCTCCGTATATGGCTTTGAATTTGACCGCATCAATCACACCGGCGCTAACAATCCTCGACCCGAGGTCGCCCCATGTGACCGGAAGCACTATGCCATTTGCGTTGTTTAGCGACACTGCATCTTTTATGGCTTTTGTCTGCGGTACGCTATCGCCGGCGTTATAGATTAACGATCCGGCAATCATGACTCCTGCAATGACGACGGCTATTGGCAATATGTACGGGTTATCCTTATTTTCGTTTTCCATAATAGTGTAGTTATTTCTCGTCACAACAATCTTCCATCTTTTTTATTATTTCTTCGACCGACCACGACTGGCCAGAGCTCTCTTTGGGTTCAGAGAGTCTGACGGTTCTTAGTCTCCTGATTGTCTCTCTCACGCCTAAAGTCTTAATCTCATTGAGTATAAGGCGGCGCCGTTCGCATTTCTCGCAATGAGGTATGTGAAGCGTCTTGGCAATCTTGGCGACCATGTCTCCGAGTTTTAATTGTCGTTTGGCAGTCATGGTAATTATTGATTAGAGGAGAAATATGAGGAGACCGAGGACGACCATGGCCACGCCGCCCCACATTCGCATGTGTCGTGTTTCGGCTTTTTTCCACGCCTGTACTTTCTCAAGAAGCGCATTATTGCTCGCAATAAACAGGATGACCACAAGAGGCAATATAAAGATCAGATTATAGAGCAGAAGGTATCCGACTCCGGTAAGATACGTCCCTTGATCATGTAGAAGCCCCAATACCATGAGATACGGCCCACCAGTGCAGGGAAATTCGCAAAGCCCCACCAGTGTACCCAGAAGGAAAGCGGTTGGGAGCGAAGCCTTGTTCATGAGTTCGGCCATTTTGTGGTGCGCCGCTTGCGGAATGCGAATCTTAATTGGAAATGACGGAAAGAACTCGTTGATGAGATTGATGCCACCAAGCGCGACGAGAAGCACGGCCCCCACTTTTGCCATAAAGTGCGGCGTGTTGAAAATGTGCAACGCCTGAAAAATTCCCAAGCCTATAAGAATATAGACCGTAAATAGGCCGAGAATATAGACGCCGCCGATTTTCAAGATACCGGATCGTATCTTGCCGATGGACAAAAGGAAAGCGATTGTCAGCAGAAGAATTCCGAACGCACACGGATTGATACTGTCTATCAAGGCCGCGATTCCCACCAGAGGTAGAAGCCATTTCCCCTCACCGCTCAAATTCCAAAGCGCGGTTGTACCGATGTTACCAACCTTGAAGAAAATTACGGCCCCGAACAGTAGGACGCTGACAGCAATAAGAATCGCAAGTTTTTTGTTCATACGGGTTAAGGGGTGACCATGGCAACGAACTGGAATTCAATGGGTTGCCCGGCGTCATTTTCTACGGTGATTGCCCTTTGAATTCGGCCAACACCGGCAGGACCATGTGCTGCCGGGTCAAAGATAACTTCGACGACTACCTCTTCGTTGGGAGTAACCGTTTGGTCTATTCTTGGGATAGCATCGTGACCTGGCATGCCATATGGTCCGAATTGCTTGCCTCCGGCTGTAAGCGAAGCCGTCGTGCACATGCACGAAGTATAGATTTTATTGATGGTGACCACCTCGTTACTGGTATTTTTGATTTTGAACTGATGTTTAACTTTTCCGGCTGCCATTGAGACGATGCCGAAGTCGTAATTGTTTGCTTCTTCTATGGCCAATGCTTCGCCACTTTTTGCAGACGATGTGGCGCCGTTTGGAGAACCGGGACGCGCAATCCAGACAAGCCCGCCGAGAACAAGTATCGCGATGCCGGTGCCGATAATGATTTTGTTCATGTTGTTAATGGAAATTATAATACAAGACAACCCTTTGACAGAGAGAGTATGGACGCGCGACATCAAATCCGTTCGACAAACGGTTTTACATCGGCGTTCTAGGAGATAGTCGGGCTATTTTCGTGAAGCGCAAGCCAGTGAATAAGTTTGTATTGAAAGGACGAATGGAACGAATCTGACCGTTTAAGTCGTTGATATGCGAGACTAAGTTTCGGTGGCGCTAAATTTTCCAATAAAATGCCCAAGGTAGCTCCAACTATAAACAAGGAAAAAATCAGAAGTGTTGTCGCGACATTGTCGAAGATGACGGTAGAAAAATCCTTAAAGGCATTGAGATGCAAAGTAAGATAATTAATGGGATTGCTCTGCTTCGGGCAATTTATTCCTTGAGACGTGGCCCAAATACAACCATCGTTGTGATTTTGTTGATTACTATGATACATGCCGGCAAAGCCCAAAAAACCTATGCCGACAAAGCTAACAAGCAAGATGGTTGTGAATAAAGATTTCATGGAAGAGATTGCGTAACTACTATATACCCCCATACCCTATCGGTCAAGGTAATCCGACTCACAGCGATTTCTTGAATAATTCTATAAACGGGACCCCGTCTGCCTTGACTCCATCGAGCTCCGCGACAGCATGCGCCGCACCTCCGGCGGCGACCAATGCATGAAGAAATTTGTTTATTTTGCCAGAAGGAAGTTCAACGAAAGTCATGCTAACACTTTGCGCAGAAGCGAGTTGTTGAAAAACTTTCATCCCGCGTTGTATTCGCTCGTCATCTTCCCTATCCAAAAGAAGCAGAATCTTTAGATGCCGGGCTACGGGTCCTGCTGTCTTAGGGATAAGACCCTGCGCTTCATTGTGCGCAAGTTCAGGGAAATGGTTGGCGAAGGCCGGAATTTTTCCGGTTTCGTTTAACATTATCTTCCAAATATAAGACAGAACTTGATTTTGCCTTGACGCATAGATTAGCGGAATTTTCTTTGCGAAATGATTGCCAAACACACGACCATCTTCGTAAACTTTTTGATAATCGATAAAACCTTCTGGTGGCTTCTCGAACAGTTCTTCCCGCTTCAAGACGTAGAGAAGCGCGCGCAGCATGTAAATAACCGCATCTCTTGGATAAAATCCTTGAGGCACAAGAATATAAGGTATGCCATTTTCTTTAGTCCATTCCAGAAGCGTGCCTCCCGACGTTATCGTCACGGTGGAATGCTTTTTCTCCAATGCTTCTTTGGCGAAACTTAATGTCTCGGCTGTATTACCTGAATACGAACTGGCCACGTACAGAGTCTTACCCTCGTTTTTTGCTGGCAGACCGTAATCGTCATGAAGCCAGAGCGGGAAGGTCGGGTCCAAAAAGAAAAGTACTTTCGCCGGTAAAGCCGAACCTCCCATCCCCCCGACAATTACATTGTCATATCGAGCAATTTCTGCTTGAGACAAGTTGCCTTCTAATCGCGGGATAAACGATATCTGGTCTTTGAATTTTTTCTCATCCATCCCCTAAGTGTAGCATCCATATTTAAAACATTATGGAGCCAAGACCGGGGATCGAACCCGGGACCTCATCCTTCGCTTGGACCTCTTTTTCTCTTTATAAGAGGGCTAGACTGTATCTTTTCGCCAGAGGCGAACCCTTGTCAGTCGTTCGGGCGCTAGGCGCCACGGTCTTGGCCTTGGGGCTTTTGACCGTTATTCGGGATTCACTAGAAAATTACTTTTCAAGTGGGCAGGGTGAGCGACCCACCATGGATGTGCTCTACCAACTGAGCTATCTTGGCATTGATTGGTACCAGAAAATAATATTACACTACAGTGAAGTTTTCAATTAGACCGTCTTTTTGCAAAAATATCCTCGAGTCACAACTTACTCCGATTTGCCATTTCTTAACAGAAAGAAAAGAGCAAGCGGTGCGCCCCAGTTGGCGAATCTTTCAACAAAGTCCCAGATGGGTTCGCCAACAATTGGACGTATTAACGCGGTCCAGAAGCCCCAAAAAACGGCCCATAAAAGTACGGGTTTGATGGGTTTAAAGAGCACTACGAGAGCCACCAGTATATCCATAGTGCCTACCAAAGTAAGGAGCGTGGCGGCAGTACCGGGATCATTCACACCAAAATTGGCAAACCACCCTATCCAACTCTCCTTGCCCTGCAGAGCAAAAACTCCATGACCCAAGAACTCCCCCGCCACCCCAATACGAAGCGCCCAGATAGCTTTATTTGTATTTGTCAAGGTAATTTATAAATACTAGTAATGCCTACTATTATACAACAAGAAAAGAGCCGGCGGCGTGTACCGACGGCTCCCTTGGGGAATTTCCATATCCCCACTCCTCCTTAACGCTGGCCTAGGTGGCCCAGGAGGTACAGAGTCACACCAGATCCAATGGCGGCCCAGATGATCTGGGTATACCACCGGTGCCAAATCCACCCGATCAGTCGCCCGAACTGGCGACCTGCTAGGCGGACACCACGCCGCGTAACCGCGGCGTAGCGGTGGTGCTGCTGGACTATCATAGCCGCGCCATATCCCGCCAACCACACTGCTACTGCTACGACCCCCAGACTGACTGCTTGGTTCATTTTTTGCCCTCCTAGGCAATGGTTTTGTTCAATTTCACCAGTCTATAACAATGATAGCATATATAAGTTATGATGTCAATAAGTTGAGTTTGGATAAGTTGCGTAAGCTATTGCATTAAGGCAATGCTCTCTTTAATATATTTTTTGTTTCCATAAAAATAAAGTCGCGGTTATCTAAATCTTCCAATCCACATATATTCTGTGTGTTCGTCGCTTAAAGCAATTAAATCTTCGGTAGTGTCGCATAAAAAAGTGACCCTGTATGTATTACCGCTTTCATTCAACCTCAAATAAAATACCTTTTCAAGGTTGCAATTTTTAATACCCATTTCTTCTCTTATTTCTCGCAACAGTCCTTTTTTTGGAGTTTTATCATCCTCTAGACGTCCACCTGGTAATTTCCATTTTCCGTTCTACCTTAGGATTAATGCCTTACCATCAGTATTTTTAATAATAGCGTCCTGATTTTACTTTAAATAGCTTATGTTCATCATGTTCACTCATATTAAAAGTATATCGGTTTTAGGCTAGACCTCACACATACGTTATCAGTTCACGATCGTGAGTTATTGACGTATGCCAGAAAAATCGATCCTCCTCCGCCTTGGCTTCGGCGGGACACATGCGCGGGCTAGCTTGCCCCAGTAATCAACCAAAATCAAATTCGCGTTCTAACGTATGCAAATATTGATGCGCGGCTGATGGGTGCTGACCCCACGGCCTCCCACGTGACAGGCGGGTGCTCTACCGTTGAGCTACAGCCGCATTATTTTATTCCGTACAAAGTACTCACCGCTTTACGGAAAAGTTTGTATTTTCTATTCAAATACAAACCGTGGCAGTTATTATGATACATCAACTTATATAAAGCAACACTATCTTTATGACTAAAGACCAACTCAAATCCTCTAATTTTATCGTGAATAGCCCCCTTCTCTAGCATAGGTCTTAATTGAGTGTGAAGTTCTGATAAAAACTTCTTAGATCCAGATGTAAATCGACTAGAAAATACCCATTTCTCTTTCTTTCTATTTTTCACTTTATGTTTTCTAAAATAAATACAGCCATCTCCATCGAAATAACCTCTTATAAAATCTCTCCGAAATTTTTCTGGGATTATAGGAAAATTTAGTGTAAGACTCTTGTTAGGTATAAAGCCTAACGCCAAAAGATCCACAAACATCTCCTTACTACCTATCTGAAGCCTATAAGCTATTTTATGCCTATCATCTCTTGGACTCCTAACTGAAACTTTATGACCGGACTCCAAGGTATTTTTAACCATCACAATCAGCTGCTTATCTGTCGAGTGAAACTCAATAAAATGAGCTCCTCTGTTATTTGCAATCATTGTCCCATCTGCAGCAAAGAATCCTAAGACATAGGCCATCCGTGGCGACCAGCTCTTGAAAAATTTTCTATTTATACTTCTATACATTGGCATAGTATTATTATCCCATGTGACAGAACAATACTACAACCACATTATCCACAGCAATACAGGAAAGTCAGATTTTGGTGCCGGCAAATGGAATCGGACCATTGTTTGAGGCTTATGAGTCCTCTGTTCTACCATTGAACTATGCCGGCATCTGAACACTATAATACGAAAAATGGCACTGCTCAATGCATTGCCATTCTTCGCACTTGTTGCGGGTGCCCGATTTGCACGGACGCCTACAGGTTATGAGCCTGTCGAGGTACTACTCCTCCAACCCGCTACACAACTCTCATTGTACAGTCTTTTTTATATTTATACAAATCTAAATTACCTGAAATTCCTTAAACACTTTCTCAAAGAGAGCAATGACACGCTTTGTTTCGCGTTCGTTTAATTGGAAATCTCCGCCCGAATGAGCGATGGCATTTCTTACCTTATGCGCTTCCCAAGCGTCTTCTATTGTCAAAAATTCATTTTTATCAACCGACTTAAGCATCTCGCCGACAGATTCCCCATTGTAGCCAATGGTACGCAAAAGTTCCTCTAACATCACGTCCGCCTCAATGATGGAGAGCCGCCGGTCTGAAGCATCGTCGGAATTTGCATACTTTAAGACTTTCTCCCACTTCTTGTTTTTCGGTTCTATCACTTCATCTCCAACCGGGACGGAGGTTTCGGGAAGAGGATTAAAAATTTTCTTTTCCTCGATATTGATAGCTTGGAGTTTCCGAGAGTTGTGAATAATACCGGCAAACGCCAGTATGCTCACGATGGCCGCTATAAACTTCCATATCGGCCAGATACGTGTGAGAAAGTAATCTACTATTCTCGCCCAGAAGCTTTCTAGGGTACCTAATCCCAGACTCTCAATATAATTCAGCAGACCGGTGATAATTGCTGCCAGGAGGAAAAGTCCCACCAGTAAGAAGACTGCTTGTTCAATAGCTTTCCTGTCGCCACTGTCTCCCGTTGCTTTCGTTGGTTTTTTCTCTTCTGCCATATCTATATCTTATTCTCCTAGAAATTCTTTGCTAGCGGCAAATAAATTATCTTCTCGTCCGAGACCGGCGGTCAGTTCAATACCTAACGGTAAGTTGCCAGTCATACCAGATGGAATGGAGATAGCCGGACATCCACTGATATTGGCATGCACTGTGAATATATCCTCGAGATACATTTCGAGGGGAGTTTGGCTTTTCTCGCCGATTTTCCACGCGGGATTAGGCGTAGTCGGAGTAAGAAATAAATCCACTTTTTCAAAAATAGATTTAAGTTCATTGGTAATGAGCTGTCTTGCCTCAACCGCCTTGCCATAGTATTCATCATAATAGCCTGACGACAGTACGTAAGTGCCTAGAATAATTCTGCGCCGCACTTCTTTACCAAAACCTGTTCCTCGAGTTTGGAAATAGTCATCAATACCATCTTTGCCGTCTTTATGAAAACCATATTTAACACCGTCGAAACGCGCCAGGTTCGAAGAGGCTTCGGCGGGCATAATGATGTAGTAAGTAGCTAAGGCGTATTTTAGGCTAGGTAATTCTATATCCACAACATCGTAACCAAGAGATTTAAATTTGTCTATTGATTCCAGAAAATTTTTTTTAATCGTATCTCCCACACCTTCACTTTCAACAAATTCTCGAGGAATACCAATCGTCTTAGAAAATTTTTTATTTATTGGATAAGTATGTTCCGATATAACGGTACTATCCATAGAATCTTGCCCTTTCAAAGTCCTGTAAATTGTTTCGGCATCACTAACCGTCTTCGCTAACGGACCAATTTGATCAAACGAAGAAACGTAAGCAATCAATCCGGAACGGGAGATTCGTCCGTAAGTAGGCTTTAGACCCACGACGCCGCAGAAAGCTGCCGGCTGACGTATTGAGCCGCCGGTATCAGACCCGACTGCAACGATGACCATGTCGGCCGCGACAGCTGCGGCCGAACCGCCCGATGTACCTCCGGCGACTCGCGCAAGGTCATGAGGATTTTTAGTCACTCCATAAGCTGAATTCTCGGTAGAAGAGCCCATGGCAAACTCGTCCATGTTGGTCCTGCCGATGATAACAGCCCCAGCCTCTTTGAGCTTTTTAACCGCGGTACTGTCGTAAGGAGCGACAAAACCTTCGAGAATTTTTGAACCAGCAGTAGCACGCTTACCTTTCATAAGCATATTATCTTTAATCGCGACTGAAATACCGAGAAGTGGCAAATCGACTCCGCCGGCGATTTTTCTATCCGCCTCATCCGCCTGCGCTAACGCGTCGTCAAAAACTTCCAGAAAGGCATGGACGCCATTATCTTGTTCTTCGATTGCATCTAGTGAAACTCTCGTGAGTTCGCGCGCCGAAAATGCCCTTTTGTGTAGAGCCGCACGAGCACTTTTAATCGAAAGTTTAGAAATATCCGGCATTAAAGAATTTTCTTTACCTTAATGTAATCGCCCTCCCTTGCCGGAGATTGAGCCAGAATCTTATTGGTAAAAAGACCGGACTTATGCGGCTTCGTATCCTCCCGCATGACATTTCGTATCGAAAAGTTATCGGTTGTTAGTTGTTGGTTGTCGGTTATCGCTATCCTCTTCACTTCCCCGACATAATCAAGGATGGCATCAAATTCGTGGGACAAACTTTCCGCTTCTTCATCTCTCAACTCGACTCTGGCCAGTTTGGCTAAATTCAGGACTTTCTCCTTATCCATGTATTTATCCTAACATATCGAAAAATTCTTTCTCGTCCAGCACTTTTACTCCAAGTTCTTGGGCTTTGTTAAATTTCTCTCCCGGGTCTCGGCCGAGAACCACATAGTTCGTGTTAGAGGAAACGGACTCGCGGATTTCCCCACCAAGCGAGCGTATTTTCTTCTTCGCTTCCTCCCGCGACATATGCCCAAGAGTTCCCGTTAGGACAAAGCTCTGACCAGAAAGTTTGCCCGACTTCCTCGCCTGTGGCTCCTCCTTGATACGCACCTGTTTCAAGAGCCCCCTGAAAAGTTTCCTGTTCTCTTCGTCAGTAAACCAATCCACTATAGAACGTGCCACTATCGGACCAACTCCCTCCAGCTTTTCCAATTCTCCTATGTCCGCTGGCGCGAATTTTTCCGCTGTTTTGAAATAAAGCGCCAAGTCACGCGCTGTTTCTTCTCCGACTTGCGGGATGGAAAGTGAAGCAATGAAACGCCCGAAGGAAACAGTCCGCGCCCTCTCTATCGCCTTCAAGAGATTGTTTATCGACTTTTCCCCAAAGCGTTCGAGTGTCTCTAAATCACCATGTTTAATTGTAAAGATATCATCAAAGTTAGAAATAACTCTTGCCTCCATTAACTGATTGATAATCCTCGGTCCCAAACCATCTATATCAAAGACACGCCTCGAGACAAAATGTTCCAGTTTGCGTCTCTGTTGCTCATATGAATTTTTAGCCACACAACGATAGGCCGCTTGACCAGGGATTCGCTCAATCCGTCCATCATCGCCACAGAGCGGAAAGCGGGTCGGGAATTTGAAGACTCGCTCCTGGCCGGTTCTCATCTCCTCCATCACCCTCACCACTTCCGGAATGACATCTCCAGCTTTCTGTATCACTACCGTATCTCCTATTCGGATATCTTTGCGTTTTATCTCATCCTCATTGTGCAGGGTGGCTCGCGAGACGGTCGAGCCGGCAACTAGAACCGGCTCAAGGATCGCCACGGGAGTGAGCACGCCTGTCCGACCAATCTGGAGCGTTATATCTTTCACCACGGTTGTCACTTGTTCAGCCGGGAATTTGAAAGCGATGCCAAAGCGCGGCGCTTTGCCGGTATAGCCCAGAGTGTCCTGAAATTTCTTTTCGTTGACTTTGACCACAATGCCGTCCACAAGATAATCTTCCTTCTCTTTCCGCCCTTCCCATAATGTCCAATATTTAATCACTTTCTCGATATCTCCTAATCTTTTAAAATGCGGGTTGACCTTGAAACCAAGTTGTCGTAAAAGTTCGAGTTCTTCTTCTTGAGTAACCGGTGAGAAAGTGTTTTCAAAGAGGGCAATATCGTACATAAACGAATCGAGTTTGCGGGCGCTGGTCACAGCTGGGTCCAACTGACGAATGGAACCGGCGGCGATGTTGCGGGGGTTGGCAAACAGTTCTTCACCTCTCTTTTTTCTCTCTTGATTCAATTTGTCAAAAACCGTCTTTGACATCCAGATTTCACCTTCCACTATGATATTAATCGCTCTTTCAAGTTTAAGCGGTATCGATTCGATAGTGCGAATATTGTTTGTGACATCCTCGCCAACTCTGCCGTCGCCGCGTGTAGCGGCTGTCTTTAGTACGCCATTTTCATATGTCAGAACTATCTTTAGACCGTCTATTTTAAGTTCGACGATATATTCAGGAGAGTTTTTGAGACCCCGCCTCACTCTCTCATCAAAAGCACGGATATCACTTTCATCAAACGCATCGTTAAAAGACCATTGAGGAACAACGTGTGCCACTTTCTCGAATTTCTCGAGCACTTCCCCACCCACTCGACGGGTGGGTGAATCCGGAGTGGCTAACGACGGGTATTGTGATTCAAACTGCTCGAGTTCGCGGGAAAGCGCGTCATAAGCTTCGTCGGAGATTTCCGGCTGATCGTGAGTGTGGTAAAGCTGGCGATGACGCTCTATAGTCTCACGCAGTTTCTTGACTCGTTCTTTTATATCCTTCGAGACTCTTGGCATTCTTAATATATGGCGCGGATAGCGCGTTCCACACGTCGTGGATTCGACAAATCACAAGTATTGTAACCCAGAGATTCTATCTTAGTGCTGCCGTCAATTCCTTTGCTGACCGTCACGATAGTGCAATACGGGTCTGGAAGAAAGTCGATACGGTTTATGACGCTGGTATAGCTGCCACCCACTACCCATTGATTGTCAGGGTTATTGGCATCTTTGTTGCAAAAAATAGTTGAGCCCGTCGAGGTGGCAAAGGCGCTAATCCCGGTAAAATTTTGAACATCCCAATAGAGGGCGCATTCGATGCCGGTGTCGGCGGCATAGAATGCGTGCTGAGATTCACGGGCAGAAGCAGATATCAGCGCTTGTCTCGTGGCAAGACTCACTATACCCGCGGCAATTAAGAGAAGCGTTCCCATCACGACAAGCGCTATGAAAAGTGTAAAACCTCTTTGATTTTGTTGTTGATTAAGCATGTTATTGCCAATTCAAAATATTTTCTCTGGCTCTGAATTGCCTGTTAACTATACCTTTCGACCAATCGACCGTCACCAGAATCGAGATTTCATTCGCATTAATCTGAGTCAACTCGATTTCCCTCCTGAAAATGGTAACCGGCCAAGCTGAAGTGTAACCGAAAAAACCCGTGGATGTGTCCTGTCGAAGCACCGGGCAGTTCCCGGGAGCGCTACAACGGGTGGGGATGTTGCTGTTGACGGGGTCAATGATACAGGCGTTACCGAAATAACACGGGTCGTTTGAATTAGCTGACAAGCCGGCAAGCCAATTTTGGCTCCTTAGGCCGTTCTCATCGCGAATATTTCTGATTTGTTCAAATCCTTCTTGAGCAAGATAGAAAGCAATCACCTGGTTCTTCGAGAAGATGTAGGATGAGATGCCTGTCTGTACAGCGCTTGCCGCGCCTGTAATGGCAAGTATCAAAATAGTGATGGCTATCAGACTCTCTATGATGGTAAATCCTTGATTTTTCATATTAAATATCAAAAGTGCGCTGGGAAACAAGAGTTTGTAAGGTGAGATCCGTCTGACCGCCACCTACACCAGCATGACTCTTTATCTTTATCAGCACCTTAGGTTGGAGAGAATCGCTCGTACCGGCGCCGAGAGTGTAAAAAACAAGGTCATCCATAACAATCTCCGGTGCGGTTACCGCGATGTAGACGCCACCGCCGACCTGCTTTTCAATAGTTTGGCTATTGAGACGATAAGTGATTTGAACATTGTCGCTGGAGAGAAAACTCATCAGTGTGCCACCGCTGGGACAATTTTGCGGTATCGTCACAGTACCAGAACCACAATGGTAATTTTTGCCAAACCGCATTTCTTTTGACATACTCTCGACGGCCAGATTGAGATTATTCAGTACCGTTTTCAAAGACCTCGATTTACGGTTGGCGTCAAAGACACCGATAATTGAGCCCATAGAAATCATCATCACGACTATAAAAATCGATATGGCGACCATCAATTCGATTAATGTGAATCCCTTTTTCATTTTACTTGTAGCGAACATGATTGAACTATTGTACCGATATCTGTCCGGTGGCGTAGACCGTGACCAACCGAGTCAATCCTCCGGAACTCTCGAGCACAATTTTGGCTCCTTTCATGTTGGCCGGATTAAATAATTGTCCGCCATTGTTAAAGAAGAGAATTTGAGCTTCGGTATTGGGGCGGGCAAAACTAATATCTACCCGACCGACAGTACAGATATCCGCTGCGCTCACTCTGACGACACAGAGTGATTCGATAAAGCTGTTACGAGTAATGTCAACTTTTCCCAGGCACTCCGAAGCACCTCCCGTCGGACATGACCAGTTCCCGTCGTAGATTTTGTTGTTATTCCGGTCGGCAAAAGAGAGATATGCTTTATTGGAACCGGAAGCAAGGATATTGAACGTGAGGCCATAAGAAATACTAAATTCGCTAGAGCCAGGAGAGAATTCTCTTACCCCTATACCATACGCCTGCGCTTGAGAAACCGTCGAACTGATTTCATCAGCCAAGTTAAAAAGGGCGATACTATCGGTATAAGTTGATTGATTCAAGACTATGACTGTCAGTATGACAGACACTATACTGATAGAGACTAGGAGTTCAATAAGGGTAAACCCGCGATTGTCTTTAGAATAAAGTGACATAAAAAATATTCAGATCGAACACCAGAGACACCCAAGCGCCCGCTACGATAAAAGGCGCGAACGGAACCTCGCTCTTCATTGTAAGATTTTTATTGAAAAATAGATAGACGATGGAAGCTAAAGCCCCAATCCAGAAGGCAAGCACGATGGCAGAGAAACCCTGTGAAGCTCCCAGTAGAAGACCAACAGAGAGACCGAGCTTGGCATCGCCCAAACCCATAGCCCTCCCGCGGGAGAGGAGCCAAATTGACCCAAAGAAAGTAAACAGCATTGGTCCCGAGAACCAATCCCAGAGACCCCCGCCCGATATGAGTCTCAAGACCAAGGCAAGCATTATGCTTGCATAAACTAAAGAGTCAGGAATAATTTTATGTCTCAGGTCGTAGATAGTAATAACTATATAAATACAAAAAATGGGTATAAAAATATAGGGAACGGTGGCAAAGACCAATCCTGTCCAGAGTTCAATCAAGGGGTACCGCCAAGAGATTTTCGCCTGGCATCCTTGGCATCTCGCTCTTAACACTAAAAAACTCACAATCGGCACAAGTTCCCACCATTTGAGTTTCTTCCCGCAAAAAGGGCAGGACGATCTGCCAAGAAGTGTGCGCCCGGTGCCCCAACGCAGAGCAACGACATTAAGGAAACTACCAACAACAGTACCCAAAACGAAAAGAAAAAAGGTAATCATTTCCGTATTATAGCAATTCACAACCACCACATAGGAGACTCCTATGTGGTAAATTGTAGCCACTCTACTAACTCTTCTATATGATTTGAGTAGGACGGAAAATACTCTGGAAAATGTCGTGGATCAATAATTTTATAGTGACTATTTCTATATTCGCCAATACTGGAATTGGAATATGATAAACAAAAATTCAATATTTCCTTGTTGTCTCCTCTCATATTATATTTCCAATTTTTATCAATCAACTTAGCGGGATTTAAATGAATATAGGAATAAAGATATTTCAAATACCTATCATCACTAGCATTGATCGCCTTAAAGGCTCCATCAAAAAGTTTTCCCTTACGATCGTGTTTCAAATTGAAATACATTGAATAACCAGTTAGGAGCTTGCGCATGAAAAGCGAGATACCGTTTTCAATTTTTTCTCTGACAAGAATGTGGAAATGATTCGGCATTAAACAAAACGCCCCTATATCCACAATGGTCTCACCTCTATCAAAACTTTTTCTAATATTACGTAAAACTATACTCTTTTCAGAATTACAGACATACATTAGAAATTGAAACTTCCGATAATCTTGGGCATTTAGAAAGACCTTTCTTTTATCAACCCCTCGACTATACAAATGATAGTATTCCCCAACAGCAAACGGATCTTTCCTTAACGCCATAGTAGTATCTTACCATGGATACCGCAGAGGAGACTCCTATGTGGTAACAATGGCTAAAACGAAAAGGATGACTTTAGTCATCCTTTCATTATAACAAACCTTGAAGTTATTTTACGGACAGACTGTGATTCCGTCAGCGAGAGTAGCACCAATTTGTTTGGAAGCACCTGTGCTGTCCACGCACCAGGCTTCGCCCGCGCTGACACTCAAGAGCAATGCCGAAACTGCGTAGGCGGTGCCGTCTGTGTGACATGAGAGCGTTGCGCCAGTCGGATAATTAGCTTGGTCCGCATATTGAACCAAGCCAGAATTAACGTCCGTAAAGAAAGCGTCAGAACATAGATCTGAAGCGGCGGCGCCATAATTACCGTTCGAGTCGTAGTAAACTTCCGCCGCCGCTCTCAGTCCTGAAAGTTGGGCCTTTACCTTAGCGTCATTACCCTTGCTTCGGGCGGTATTGAGAGACGCCAGCACCACCGAAGAAAGGATGCCGATGATGGCGATGACTACCAAGAGTTCGATAAGAGTAAACCCTTTTTCTTTTCTAATCATGTTTTTAGGCAATTTAGGAATGGCTAACAAGCGGATGTCGTAATAGCCGTAGTTCTCAATTCAGAGCTACCGAGACTGTCAACACACCAAGAGTTGGTACCTCCCAGTCCAGGCAGAAGAGCCGATACGGCATAGGCCGTTGGAGATGCCGTGGACCGACAAGACAGAGTTGCACCGTTGGGATAATTAGCTGCATTGGTATATTGAGACATTCCCGAAGGCGCATCGGCAAACATGCCCGCTGTGCATACTGTCTGAGCAGTACCATAACTGCCGTTGTTATCATAATAAATCTCAGCCGAAGCTCGAAGACCCGAAAGTTGCGACTTGACTTTGGCGTCATTGCCTTTGCCTCGGGCGGTATTGAGAGACGCCAGCACCACCGAAGAAAGGATGCCGATGATGGCGATAACCACCAAAAGCTCGATGAGAGTGAAACCTCTTGTTCTATTGCTCATATTAACTTTAACAATTTTATCTACAGTTTATAAATCACCTGTGTCGAGTGATACATCCATTATATCCTATAATCCCGCGGAATTAGCAATGTCGTATATGGGGATAAGCACGGAAGCCAAAAGAATACCAACCCCCAGGCCTAAAAGAACAATCATGACCGGTTCAATCAAGCTCACCAAAGTATCAACGGCATTCATTACCTCTCTTTGGTAAAAGTGAGCCATAGTACCCAAAATTGAACCGAGTTCGCCGGATTCTTCGCCCACCTTTATCATCTGAACGAGCATTCCCGGGATTTCCTCATATTGGGAAAGTGCCTGCGAAAATGAACTCCCCCCTTCCACAGCCAACAGACTTTCTTCAAGAATGTGCTTATAAACTTCGTTACCAACCACGGCGGCAGTGACCTCGATGACTTTGACCATAGGGATACCGGAGAGAACCATAGTACTCATATTGTCCGAGATGATTGAAAGATAGAGTTTCTTATAAAGACCGCCTATATAAGGCACGGACAGTTTGAAACGAGCCAAAGCCGACCGACCCTCGACTGTGCGTGTATAGCGCACGACAAAAAATCCGAAAATAACCAGAGCGATAGGCAGGACAATGCCGTAACTGACCAGAAAATCACTCACAGCGAAAACAATTCGACTATAGAACGGCACCGTCTGACCAGACTCAATGATAATGAGGCTTATCTTCGGAATAATCACTGTAAACATCAAGGCCATCACTGCGACAAAAACAGTAATAACGAAAGCCGGATAAACCAGAGCATTTTGGGCCTTGGAGACTACCTCGTAGTTACGGTCGAGGTAGTCGGCTAGATGATGGAAAGTTTCGCTTAATTTACCCGTCTCTTCGCCAGACCTAACCATGTTGACGTAGAAATCAGAAAAGATGGCCGGGTGTTTGGCGAGAGCCTTAGAAATACTGCTACCCGCCTGTAAGTCATCCACGATTTGGGTCAGACTTTTTCTAAGACTTTTGTTTTCCAGCTCACTCGAGAGAAGAGTAAAAATCTTGAGAGCGGGAACCTGCGCTTCGAAAAGGGTGGCCATTTGCCGCGAGAGTATGACCACTTCCTTATGCGAGATACCCGAACCAAAGTGAATGTTAGATAACCACGATTCCTTCTCGGCGGGTTCTATCTCAGAGATAGTAAGCCCGCGTCTCTGCAAAGAACTGACGGCCACATCGAGAGAAACTGCTCCAATCGAGCCAGAGACGAGTTTCCCAGAATTTTCGAGAGCTTTATAATTAAAAAGCATGGATGTCTATTGATAGTGAGTTTACTGAACTATACCATACGCTTAAGCGTCTTGGGATCAGAGGAAAATTGAAGAGCATTTTCCATAGTCACTTCGCCGGACCTGACCAATTCGGCCAGGCGTTTGTTGAGATCAATCATCCCCTCCCCTGAACTGGTTTCGATGACAGAAGCAATCTCCTGGGTTCGCTTATCGCGAATCAAATTGGCGGTGGCATTATTGTTGATTAAAAGCTCAAATGCAGGAACGAGTCCGCCGGAGATACGCGGCAGAAGGCGCTGGGAAAATATGCCTAACAGAGACCCGGCCAACTGGATACGAATTTGGGTCTGCTGGTCAGCCGGAAATGAATCAATGACGCGGTCCACGGTTTGACTGGCATTGTTGGTGTGCAGAGTCGAAAGCACCAAGTGTCCGGTTTCAGCGGCAGTGACCGCAGTGGAAATTGTTTCCGGGTCGCGCATCTCGCCAATCATTACGATATCGGCATCCTGACGAAAAATGCCTTGAAGGGCAGTGTGGAAATCGGGGGTGTCGAGCTTGACTTCGCGCTGGTCAATAATGGCTTTTTTGGACTCGAAAATGTATTCAACGGGGTCCTCAATGGTGATGATGTGCTCAAGCCTCTCAAGATTAATTGTCTCTATCATCGTGGCGAGCGTAGTTGACTTACCCACCCCAACCGGACCCACTACCAAAAAAAAGCCCTGTTGACGCTTGGCGAAAGTTTCGAGAATCGGCGGCAGATTCAGTTCCTCGAAACTTTTTACTTTGGTCGGTATCAACCGCATGGCCACATTCAACCGGCCGAGCGAGAGAAAGACATTGCAACGGAAGCGCATTCCGCCGGCGCTACTGTAGGCGAAGTTGACCTCTTTGCGATTCTCGAATTCTGTCGCCGCTTCCGAAGAAAGAAAAATTGTGAGAAATCCCTCCATATTCGTACGCGAGAGTACGGACATTTTCACCAGAGGAATCAAGAAGCTCGAGACTCGAATGACCGGCGGCCGACCTTCCGAAAGATGAAGGTCGGAAGCGCCCTCTTTGACCATGATGTCGATCAGCTCATTTAAAAGTTTTTCTTGCGCAGTAGACATATCACTTAGTTTCTAGATTAGCAATTTTGAGGGCTTGCTCGACTACCTCCGTTGGGATAGCCGTGGCCTTAACAATATAGCCCTTGATGCCGAGCTTTTTTGCTTGCTCGATTTTGTCCTGGCTACTTTCGTTGGTGAGCATAATGACGACAGCATTAGGAACGAGCTTCTCTTTACGAATAGTTTCTAAGAGTTCAATGCCATCCATATTTGGCATGATGATATCAAGAATGAGAATATCAGGCGAGCTACCACCGCGCAGTTTGACAAGCGCCTCTTCAGAACCGACCGCCACATCCATTTGGGCGCCCTCACGCTCAAATTTTTTCTTATACAACTCAAGAAGAAACTTATCGTCGTCCACTATCAGAACTGTGTATTTTTTACCCATGTTTCCATTATAGCGTATTAATTTCCTCAAATGGAATAATCCTCTGAAAAGCCTTGAGAATGGCGTCTTCTTTCATGGAAAGCATCCCCTTGGCGCGGGCTACTTTGTGGAGTTCTGTCTCTGTCGGGTTTTGGAGAATGACTGTTTCGATATCCTTATCCATCTCGATTACCTCCACCACAGCCACGCGCCCGGAGGTGCCGTTCGGGCACTCGGGCATCTGCTTAATTTCATACACCTCCTTGCCGAAAGAAAGTTGCTTTTTGAACTCCAGGGGCAAATCTTCAAATTGTTTATCGATCATCAATTTAATAGAGTCCTCGACAGGAATCGCCTTACCACCTCCGGGACAGAGCTTGCGCACCAATCTTTGAGCCATAGTGAGAATAAGTGTCGGGGCAATTAAGAAAGGTTCAACTCCCATGTCTATCAGTCGCGGGATAGCGCCAATGGCATTGTTGGTGTGGAGAGTGGAGAAAACAAGGTGACCGGTCAAGGCCGCCTGAATAGCAAGCTCCGCCGTTTCCTTATCTCGAATCTCCCCCACCATAATGACATCTGGGTCCTGGCGAAAGGTGGTGCGCAGGCCGTTGGCAAAGGTGTAATCTATCTCCGGATGAATTTGAGATTGTGAGACGCCTTCTATGCTGTATTCCACCGGGTCCTCAAGCGAAAGCACGTTTCTGTGGTCCCTGTCCACTTCTTTAAGCATCGCGTAAAGAGTGGTTGATTTACCGGAACCAGTGGGACCAGTGATGAGTACCAGGCCATACGGACGCTGGATCGCCTTCCTTATTAATTTCAAATTCGTTTCCGAGAAGCCCATGTCGTCAAGAGTCCGCAGGCCTTGGGACTGGTCGAGAATGCGCATCACTACTTTCTCGCCATAATAGATTGGGAAAGTGGAAACGCGGAAATCAATCTTTCTGCCTTCAATTTTGGCAGAGAAGCGGCCGTCTTGTGGTTTACGCTTCTCATCCAAGCGCATGTTTGAGAGAATTTTAATGCGGGCCACGACCGCCGAGTGAACTTTGAGCGGCAGGACGAGCGAAGTGTTAAGCACTCCATCGACGCGGAAACGTACCCGAACACTTTCGGAGATCGGCTCGATGTGAATGTCGGAAGCTTTACCTTCTGAAGCGTAACTTAAGATGGTGGCGACAATTTTGGTAACCGGAGCATCTTCTACGATATTGGCTTCTGACAGCTTCTTCGCCTCCCCACCCTTGGCTTCCAAGGGCGCGCTGGTCAGCAGTTCCGATTCAAGTTCGGAGAGCGCTTTAGTCACTTCCCCGGAGAGCCCCTTGTATTTTTCAAGCATTAGCCCGAAATCATTCTCACTAATGAGAAAGAGCTTGTAAGGCATGCCGATGCGTGAAGAGATAAAGTTGAGCGCGTCACGAGCTTCCAAATCATTCGGGTCTAAGGCGCCCACTTCGAGCACGCCGTCCTTTACCCCTATAGGCGCTACCCGATAATGTTCGGCGGATTCTTGCGGTATATATTCAAGGATTTTGCCAGAAACTTCTATATCCTTGAGACTTCTGGTCGGAATATTAGGGACTGACCCCTTAGCATTGACAGGGCTAGCCATCGTTTTCAATCTCGACCGATAATATCGAAGGGATTGGGTCGGCTAGTTGCCTGTTGCGGTATAGCCGTGCTGAAATCAGTCAATAGAAGATAGCCGGAGGAAGAGAATACCGTTCGATCCAAGGTCACTTTTTGCAATTCCCCGCGTATTTTAATGAGGTCGTCTCCGATGTTGGAGGCCGATAATTCAGAAGGCACCGTCATCGTCTCCGATTTGAAGAAAAGATTATACGAGAACATCGCTACGATAAAGAGAGTGACCGCCGCCAATATTCCTTTGTTTTTTGTCAGTATTTCCATACTATTTAAGCCAATATGTGTCGACCGATATTTGATAATCATACAGACCGGACTCGCTTGTCTTGAACGCGATAGACTTGATATCCATAATTCGCAAACTCTTTTCTATATCGGCAAGCAGGCGCGTGAAGTTTTCGTAGTTTGAAACAAAACTGAACGAGACCGTGACTTTTTCATAGACTTTCGCGTTCTCTGGCAAGACGATGAGGTCCGCATTGTTATCCGCACCCACTTCCGCCTGAATACTCTTAATAGAGATGCCATGCCGCGAAGCTACACCGTCAAGATCGAGAGCCAATTGAACAACATCAATGTTGTCCGGTAAAACTTTGTTTATGTGTTCAATTTCTGCTCTGGGAAACATTCTATAAGTAACAAGCAAGTTGTCTCTCAATTCGATGATGGCAGAAATGTTTTGAAGGACGTTTTTATACTCACTTGAGAGAAGGCTCAATTTTTTCACATCCCGGTATTGACCATTGGTAAAGGTGTAGAAAAGCCCGATGGACAAGAGAAGCAAGACGATAGCGGTATTAGTTTTCATTTTAATTTGGTGTTGATGTAGCAACTTGCGGTGAGCTTGTCGAAGCCGTAGGAGCACCGATACGTTCCACTTCCCTCCGGTAGGACATTAGGCTCGGTTCTACGACCGCCCTGAAAGAAAAATTGACGTCTCCCTTCGCATTCAGGTTGAGGTCAGAAAAAATGGGGTCTTTAAAATATTGGCTCTTGTCAAAAATATCGGCTTGAAGAGCAAGCGCTGCGTACCCCCGCGCCTCGCCTATCATTGACAGTTCTAGGCCCTGCCCGGTCACCGAGTAGCGAAAATCGCTGAAACGCACTGTTCGCGGAGTGGAGGCTTCCAGAAAGGCAAACAGGGGAGAAAGAATTTGATGCCCTAGAATCAGCTCCCGAGACGAGATAATACGATTGTCAAGGCGAGTCAGTTCACGAATAGTCTCCGGTTGAAGAGTGGTTCGGGCGTTCTCCAAGTCAGCGCCCATTTTATCGATACTATACTTGAGATAAAATTTATATCCGAACACCCCTAGAGCTAAGACAATCGAGATGTTGAAAATAATCAAAGCCAAAAATGCAAATAAACTCTTCTCTCTCGTCTTGCGCCCCATCGGAGTATCCGGGGTAGCAGACGAGATGGGACCTTTGGGAATGAAAGATGATTGAAATTTCGGTTCCATTCCGCCAAATTATACAACAGAAATCAATTCACTGAAACACGAAGAGTGTTTATAACTCGCCTACCGGCAGGCAGGCTCCTATTCCTCTTCTGCCAGTTTGCGCAGAGCCAGGCCGATGGCAACGGCAAATTCCGGGCCGGTTTCTTTAAGAATATTTTCGAGGAAAGCCGGTGCGGAAACCTTATTGAAAGGGTTGGCTATGACTACATCTGTCTTAAAATTATTTTTAGTCAGCTCCGACAAACCTTTAAGGGCAGAGCCGCCGCCCACTAGAATGACCTTCGAGATAGTCTTGTTATGCTTCTTCTCAAAGGCTAGAAGGGCATTGTTGACTTCGGTAAAGATGTAATCGAGGGCAAGAACAATGACATCAGTCAAATTTTTATCCTCACCCGCCGCTCCCACTTGCCGCTTCATCACTTCCGCGCGCTCGAGAGAGAGC
>Ga0209541_10003307_pt1 | contig 29723 bp, 32 predicted proteins | sample RifCSPlowO2_01_FD_184027 | JGI IMG/M metagenome (GOLD analysis project Ga0209541, IMG submission 184027) | Groundwater microbial communities from Rifle, Colorado - Rifle CSP2_plank lowO2_0.1 (SPAdes) (version 2) | ecosystem: Environmental > Aquatic > Deep subsurface > Groundwater | place... | reverse complement strand
GTTTATTTAATAAATTTATGAAGATTAGAAAAGGTGATAAAGTTAAAATATTAGCTGGTAAGGATCAGGGTAAAAGCGGTAAGGTGCTTCAGATTTTTAATAAGCGCAGCAAGGTCTCAGTTGAAGGGCTTAATTTATTGTTTAAAAACATGCGGCCAAAAAAACAGGGCGAAAAAGGCCAAAGAATTCAATTTCCCGCTCCAATTGGTATTAGCAACCTAGCCTTGGTTTGCCCGAAGTGCGGCAGAATAAGCCGGGTTGGTTATCAGGTTTTAGAGAATAAAAAAAAGGTCAGAATTTGTAAAAAGTGCAAAGAAATAATTTAAATTCAGTAATTTATGATGAATTTGAAGGAAAAATATCAAAAAGTCGTCATTCCTGCCTTGAAAGAGAAATTTGGTTATAAAAATAATTTAGCCATCCCGAGAATTGACAAGGTGGTAGTCAATGTTGGCACTGGTCAAGGCTTAAAAGACGCTAAATTTAACGAGGTGGTGGCCGCTACCCTGGAACGCATTACCGGCCAGCGGCCGATTAGAGTGGCCGCTAAAAAATCCATTTCCAATTTTAAAATTAGAGCCGGGCTGGTGGTGGGGATGATGGTGACTTTAAGGGGTAAACGGATGTATGACTTTGTTGATAAATTAATTAACATTACCTTGCCCCGAGTCAGGGATTTTCGCGGCCTGGAGACTAGATCGGTCGATCCTCAGGGTAATTTGAACCTTGGTTTTAAGGAGCATATTGCCTTTCCCGAAATTAAATCTGATGAAGTGGAAAAAATTCATGGCCTTGAAATTTCAATTGTGACCACGGCGAAAAGCCGGGAAGAAGGTTTGGAACTATTAACCCTTTTAGGCCTGCCTTTTCGTAAACAGTAATATTTATGCCCTTGCGGTGAAACGGATATCACGCTTAATGCATTTTTAAAGGGGATTGCTACGAGATAAAATCAATTTAATTAATAAAAGGTTTATTCTTCATCTATAAACAGGTGGGGGACTACTACCGGGTATGGCGACAGAAGCAAAAATCGTAAAATCTAACAAGAAACCAAAATATTCCACCAGGAAGGTCCGGCGCTGTTGGCGCTGCGGTCGAGCCAGAGGCTATATGCGGGATTTTAATTTATGTCGAATCTGCTTTCGGGAATTAGCTGATAATGGCCAAATCCCCGGCATTCGGAAATCAAGTTGGTAGATTTAATGAATAATTTATAATTTATAATGTCAATCTATTCATTGAATCAAAATTTATCATTCATTATATTATAAATTATTAATTATATTAATTATAAATTGACAATATGACTGATCCAATTGCTGACATGCTTACTCGCATCAGAAACGCCTTGGCCGTCAGAAAGCCAGAGGTCGTTTTGCCATTTTCTAAAATAAAAATGAATATTGCCGAGATTCTTCAGCAACTTAATTATATTAATAAAGTAGAAAAAATTGAAAAGGGAGCCGATCACTTTAATTATGATCAGATTAGAATTATTTTGAAATATTTAGGCAAGGAGCCGGCGATTACTAATCTAAAAAAGGTCAGTCGACCGGGGCGCCGAGTTTACGTTGCCAATGATGAATTACCGGTAGTTTTAAATAATTTAGGGGTGGCTATTATTTCTACCCCCCAAGGTTTGATGACTAACAAGGAGGCAAAAAAGAAAAACTTGGGCGGTGAAATTATTTGCGAAATTTATTAATCAATATGAGTAGAATCGGTAAACAACCAATTGTTGTCCCTGACGGTGTCGAAATTAAGCTTGAAGCGGGTAAAATTACCGTCAAAGGGCCGAAAGGTGAATTGACTCGCGATCTTCAGCCGTTAGTTTCGGTTACTCGCCAGGATAACCAGCTGTTGCTGACGGTAAAAAATACTCTGGATAAAAAACAAAAATCTTTATGGGGGTTATTTCGGCAACTGATTGCTAACATGATTTTAGGTGTGATTGAAGGTTTTTCTAAAAAACTTGAGATTAACGGCATTGGCTATAAAGCGGCGGTCAGTGGTGAAACCTTAGTTCTCCAGCTGGGTTATTCTCACCCGATTGAATATAAAATTCCGAAAGGGATTGAAATTAGGGTGGAAAAAAATATCATTAACGTTAGCGGAGCCGATAAGCAGCTGGTCGGTCAAACGGCCGCTGAAATTAGAGCTTTACGTAAGCCCGAACCTTATAAAGGCAAGGGGATTAAATATATTGACGAAGTCATCCGTCGCAAGGTCGGTAAAGCCGCCGCGAAAGGCGCTGAATAATATGTCAAAAAAAGCCAAGTTTGAGCAACAACTTAAAGCCCGAAGAAAAAAGCGAGTCAAGGCTAAGATTTATGGCACAAAAAAAAAGCCCCGTCTTAATGTTTTTCGCAGTTTAAAACACATTTATGCTCAATTGATTGACGATGATCAGGGACTAACGATTGCCGCGGCCAAGGATTTGGAAGTCAAAGGCGCCAAAGGGAAAAAAACTGATTTGGCTTTTGCCGTCGGTCAATTAATTGCCGCCAAGGCAGTCAAGCTGGGGATCAGCGAGGTGGTTTTTGACCGATCAAGCTTTCAATATCATGGCCGGGTTAAGGCGGTGGCCGAAGGAGCAAGAAAGGGCGGACTTAAATTTTAAAATTTTACTATGATTACTAGGAATAATAGCAAAAAAACCAAGGGGACCCGCGCTCAATCAACGTCAGCGCGGGCCGAAGAAAAAGATTTTGGCCAGGAAATCGTTGATATTGCCCGAGTGACTCGGGTGATGGCCGGCGGCAAACGGATGCGTTTTCGGGCCAGCGTTATTGTCGGCGATCGCCGGGGCAAAGTTGGGACGGCAGTGGCCAAAGGTGCTGATGTTACTCTGGCTGTTAATAAAGCGGTCAAGAAAGCCAGGAAAAATTTAATTAGCGTGCCGATTGTCAATGAAACCATTCCGCATCGAGTTGACGTTAAGTCCGGTGCTGCCAAAATTTTAATTAAGCCAGCGCCTAAAGGTACCGGTATTATTGCCGGCGGGGCGGTCAGAATGGTTTTAGATTTAGCCGGTGTTTCCAATGTCGTGGCCAAAATTTTAGGTTCCAAAAATAAGATCAATAATGTTAATGCCACCATTAAAGCCCTGAAGATGCTAAAAAGGGTGGAACCGAAAAAGAGCGCTGAGGATGAAAAAAAGATAAAGGCAGATAAGACAGCGGAAGCGCAAAAGGAAAAAAGTGAGTAATGGATAATGAATAATTTATAATGTATAATAATTTTATTATTCATTATGCATTATAAATTATAAATTAAATTTTATGGCGGAATTAAGTCTCCACAATTTAAAGGCTAAAAAGAGAAAAAGAGTTAAACGTGTTGGCCGAGGCAATGCTTCGGGCCGCGGCAGTTATAGCGGCCGCGGGATAAAAGGCCAAAGAGCTCGCTCTGGCGGCCGGCGCGGTTTGAAGCGCCGAGGTTTGATGGGACTTTTAAAAAACAAACCCAAGCTTGGCGGATTCAAAAGTTTGCAACCGAAAATGGAAACAGTCAACGTTGAAAAGTTAGAAGAAAATTTTGAGGCGGGAGAAATTGTTAACGCTAAAAAGTTAATGGCTAAAAATTTGATTAAAGACAACCGTCGGGGAGTTAAAATTTTAGGTGAGGGCCAATTGACTAAAAAATTAACCGTGGTGGCTGATGATTTTTCAGAATCGGCAAAAGGAGCTATAATTAAAGCAGGCGGCAATGTTAAGTTGGTAAGTCAAGGTAGGGTTGGTAAGTCAAGATAGAGTGGTTTTTTATCTGGACTTAACCCGTACAGCAGTTTATTAAAAGTCAAGTTGGTTGTTTACGGGCCCTACTCACTTATTTACTGATAATATGTGGTGGAAAAAATTAATCCAAATCTGGAAAATTAAGGATTTACGCGACAGTATCCTGTTTGTGGCAGCGATGCTGGTTATTTTTAGAATTACCGCTCATATTCCGATTCCCGGCATTGACACCGAGGCTTTAAAACAATTTTTTTCTTCCAATCAGTTGTTGGGCATTATGAACGTTTTGTCCGGCGGCGGCATGGAAAATTTTTCAATTGTCGCCATGGGTGTTGCTCCTTATATCACTGCCTCAATTATTTTCCAGCTGCTGGTGATGATTATCCCGCGCCTGGAAGAAATCTCTAAAGACGGCGAAGCGGGTCGACAAAAGATTAATCAGTGGACCAGGCTTTTGACCATTCCTTTGGCGGCGATGCAGGGCTATGGTTTGATTGCCATTTTCAGACAGTCATCCAGCCAGATTTTTGCCGATTTAAGCCCTTGGCGCTTATTGACCATTATTGTCACCGTGACGGCCGGTACGGTCTTTTTAATGTGGTTAGGGGAGTTAATTTCGGAAAAACATATTGGCAACGGGATTTCTTTGATAATCTTTGCCGGCATTGTTGCTGGTTTACCCGGCGCCGTCCAGCAGACTTTTTTGGTTTTTGATCGGACCCAAGTGATTACTTTCGGTTTGTTTGCGATCATTGCGGTTTTGACCATTGTCGGCGTGGTGATTATTTCCGAAGGCCAGCGCAATGTGCCGGTTTCTTACGCCAAACGGATTAGGGGGATGAAGATGTATGGCGGAGTTAATACTCATTTGCCTTTGCGGGTTAATATGGCTGGAGTGATTCCTATCATTTTTGCCATTTCCATCATTTTATTCCCGACGATGATTGCCCAGTTTTTTTTGAGTGCTAAAACGCCGTTTTTAGTCAGCGCTGCCGAGTGGATTATCGCCGTTTTTCAGGATCAAATTTTTTACGGCGTTTTGTATTTTCTCTTGGTTTTTGGTTTTACTTATTTTTATACTGAAGTCGTTTTCAAGCCGGATCAGATTGCCGAAAATTTGCAGAAACAAGGCGGTTTTATTCCCGGCATTCGGCCGGGCCAGCATACGGTTGAATATTTGAGCAATACGACTCACCGAATCATTTTGGCGGGCGCTTTGTTTTTGGGATTAATCGCCGTTTTGCCGCTGGTTTTGCGCAGCTTCACCGGAGTTGCCACTTTGGCGATCGGCGGCACCAGTTTGCTCATCGTGGTGTCGGTGGTAATTGAAACCTTCAAGCAGATTGAATCTCAGCTAACGATGCGCGATTACGAAGGCCTTTAGTAATGCGTAATTAATAATTAATAATTGATAATTTATAATTATACTTAGTTTCTAGAATCTAACGCAACAGTATTGTTAATTAGTTGATTAAACACTTCATAGGGCTTTTGGAAGCCGAGAGCTTGTCTGGGTCTTCCGTTAAGCAAATCCTGCACCTTTTTAACTTCATATCGTGATACCTTATTAAATTCAGTTCCTTTGGGAAAGAATTGTCTAATTAAGCCGTTGGTGTTTTCATTGGTACCTCGTTCCCAGGGACTTCTTGGATGGGCGAAATAGACTTTGACTCCGGTGATATTGGTGAATAATTTATGTTGAGCCATTTCTCGTCCCTGATCGTAGGTCATTGATAATTTCATCTGTTTAGGTAAATTTTTAACTTCCTTAGCAAATGATTTGGCCACTACTTCAGCTTCTCGGCTTTTAATCGGAACAAGGATAGTCGTGCGGGTCGTGCGCTCCACCAGAGTGCCAAGAGCTGAACGATTGTTCTTTCCAATAACGAGGTCACCTTCCCAATGTCCGGGGATAATTCTGTCTTCCACTTCTTTGGGCCGTTCCTCAATGCTGAGCATATCCTCAATGTTTCGCTCCATTTTGACACCTCTAAATTGCTTGTGCCTTCTCTTGTGGCTTTGTCGTAAACAGGAAGTCAGCTCTTTTTTGAGAGCGCCGCGGGGAAGGACATAGATGTAGGTGTAAATCGCTTCGGGCGAAATTCGCATAGTCATATCCAAAGGATAATCCTTTTCCAACTCTTCGGCAATCTGTCGAGGCGACCACTTCTTTTTCAGTTTCTTGCGGATGTATACCCACAGCTTTGAATTATCGTTTAGCTTAAACTTTCCCGATTTTCTCTTGCTGGCATTTCTTCTGGCTCGATTCTGAGCTTTAATTGCCCGATAGGTGCATCGATTGCAACTGCCCGCCTTAACTTCCCGGCTGATAGTACTGACACTCCGACCCAACTCTTTGGCGATACTGTTAAAAGAACGTTCTTGCGAGAGCATTCGGCTTATTTCCTCTCGCTCCCAATCATTTAACCTTTCATAATTTGTCATAGGAATCCAATGTAGCATTATTGGTGCTTCGCGCCAAATATGTTGCACTAGATTCTAGACTCAAACATACATTATAAATTATAAATTAAATTTGTGGGATTCTTTACTTCTAAAAAAGTTTTTAAGACCAGCCAGCAGATTAAGGACGCTTTATTCCAGATTAAGAGTTTGGATTACCGAGAACGGCCGACGGTTTATGAGGCTTTGGTTAAGGAATTAGACGACGGCGGGGTGAGCGCTGAAGAGATAAAACGGGTGGTGCGCGAGTTGCGAGCGGACGGTGAAATTTCGGAAATTGACCAGGAGAACCTCTTAAAGTTAATAGATGGAGAATAAAAAGCCGGGTGGTATGAAAATTATTATTTTTGGTCCCCAGGGATCAGGCAAGGGGACGCAGGCAGAATTAATCGCCAGAAGACATAGTTTACCCTATATTTCAACTGGCGATATTTTTCGTTATCACTTAAAAAATCAAACCGAACTGGGCGGAAAAATTGAGCGGTATGTTAATGTTGGTCAGCTGGTGCCGGATCGGTTAACCAATGAGATCGTTGAAGATCGGATTAACCAGCCGGATTGCGCTAGCGGGTTTGTTTTGGACGGTTATCCGAGAAATAAAGCCCAATTAGAATTTTTAAGCATTATTGCCCGGATTGATTTCGCCATCAGTATTGAAATGAGCGATCAAGAAGCGGTTAAAAGACTTGCCAATCGCTTAGCTTGTAAGTGCGGTTTAAGCTATCATCTGGAATTTAACCCTCCCAAAAAACCGAATATCTGCGATAAATGCGGCAGTGAATTATTCAAGCGAGACGATGATCAGCCGCTGGCAATTAAAAAACGTTTGGAGATTTATCATCAGGCAACCCAACCCTTAGCCGCCATTTATCAAAAACAAGGAATTCTTTATCAAGTTAATGGCTCTCAATCGATTGAAGCGGTTTATCAACAAATTGACCGGATAATTTCGGAAAAATAACAAGACCAAGCAATGGTTACTATCAAAAAACCAGCAGAAGTTAAAGTGCTGCGCCAAGGCGGCAGGCTTTTGGCTGAAATTTTGGATCAAGTTTTAGCCCACGCCAAAGTTGGCGTTAAAACCATTGAGCTTGACCGACTGGCGGAAGATTTGATTGTCAAGAAAGGCGGCACTCCGGCTTTTAAGAACTATCAAGGCCGGGGCGAAGAAAAGCCTTTCCCCACCACCATTTGCGCTTCGGTCAATCATCAGCTGGTTCACACTCCGGCCGGCGACTATCAATTGAAAGCCGGCGATATTTTGACCGTTGATATTGGGATGAAATATCCGGCCAAAGACCCGGGCTATTATACGGATATGGCCAAAACCATACCGATCGGTAAAATTTCGCCCTTAGCCAGAAAATTGCTCAAAGTCACCCAAAAATCGCTTGAGCTCGGGATTAAGCAGGTGAAGTCCGGTAATCACATTTCTGATATTTCAAGGGCAGTCCAAACTTATGTTGAAGCCCAGGGGTTTTCCGTGGTTCGTCAGCTGGTTGGCCATGGCGTTGGCTATCAGGTTCACGAAGAGCCGCGAGTGCCGAATTACATTGATAAAAATCAAAAAGACCTTGAGCTTAAGGCGGGTATGGTTTTAGCCATTGAGCCGATGGTCAATGTCGGCGATGCCGCAGTCAGATCTTTAGCTGATGGCTGGACCGTGGTGACGGCGGACGGCAAGCTTTGTGCCCATTTTGAGCATACCGTAGCCGTGACTAAAAACGGGACTGAGATTCTGACTAAGTCATAAAACATGAAGCATAAAACATGGAACAAATGTACAGGTTAGCTGTTCCATGCTTCATGTTCCATGTTATAAGATTCTATGTCAATTTTAGGTATTGACTACGGTGCGAAAAAAATTGGTTTAGCTAAATCCGATCAGGGACAAAAGCTGGCTTTGCCCTTATTGGTTTTGGCTAATGATGGCCGGGCCGGGGTTTTAAAAAAATTGAAAGAAATTTGTCAGGAGTATGAGATTAAAAAAATCATCGTTGGCGTGCCATTGAGCCTTCAGGCCGGCAGGAGAGAAACTTTCTGGCGCCAAAAAGATTTACAGAATAAGCAGATAAGAGAGGTACTTGATTTTATTGATTGGCTAAAAGCTAACATTAGTTTGCCCCTTGATGTTGAAGATGAGCGTTTAAGCACCAAAATGGCTAATGGCATGCTGAAGGATTTGGTTAAAAAAGGCCCTGATGACGCGGTAGCGGCAATGCTGATCCTGCAGAGTTATTTAGATAAATTAAATTTTAAATCCGAATATCGAAATTTGAAACATTAAAACACCAGAACAAAAAAGGCAAATAAGTTTGTTTTAATGTTTTCATGTTTTAATGTCATGGATTTAGTGCTTAGGATTTATTACTCATGGCTACCTACCAAACTCAAGGCATAATTTTAAAAAAGACCGATCAGGGAGAAGCAGATCAGCTTTTTAGTATTTATACTTTGGAAAAAGGGAAAGTTTTGGCCTTGGGCCGAGGGACAAAAAAAATATCAAGCAAATTAAATTGCCACCTACAATCTTTTGCCATCCTCCAATTGCTGATCGCCTCAGGGAAAAATTATGATCATCTGGCCGGGGTAGTGATCGCTAAAAATTTTACTGAGGTCAAAAATGATTTAAAAAAAATTGTTTTAGCGAGCTTCGGCCTTGAGTTAGTTGAGAAACTGACCAAAGTGGACCAGCCTGACCCCAATATTTTTAATTTATTAGTTAAATATTTTGAAGCGATCAATAACCATCAATTCAGTGATCCTGAATGGCAGGTGGTCAGGCATGGTTTTGCGGTTAAGTTTTTAACCCTTTTAGGCTTGGCGCCAAAGGCTGAAGTGGTTACCAATATTAATAAATTAAATACCTTTTTAAAAAATCATTTGGATTCGGAGCTACAAACTGATAAATTTTTGGCTAAGATAAGCCACACTACTTGACTAACTAAATTTATTTTGTTAGTATCCAGCGCAGGAGGTTGTTCGTTGACAACCTGAGAAAGACGGCAAAGTGCCGTTATTTTTTTGTGTCAATTTAGCTAAATTCCTAAGGAGGAAGGAATTGCTAATGTATTATGTTGAGACTTCTGTCGGGAAGTCTTTAGGTATTGCAGATATCGTGGTCTAAAGAAATAGGGGAGAAGAGCATGAGAAAGCATTTGCTAGGGCTTAGATACTTAGGGCCGGAGCGAGAAGTGGCACGCCAAGAAGTTTTTGACGATATTAAGGGTGGATTACGCCGTCTTCTTGCCGATTTGAAAAATGAGCCAGTCCGGCCTGAGCTAAAAGTCGATTTACTACCCAATGGGCAGCGGCCCGGGCTCGACGTTCTTGGCGGTGAGAACAGTTCGCGCACCATTCTGTCCACCGGCGCGGCAGGTAAAGACCTTGGTTTTCGGGTGAGATATATTGATCCAAACTCCCTTTCTTTGAAGAAGGGTGAATCTTATTGGGAGACAGTTGAAACATTGCAAGAACACGGTACCCATGTCATTGCCGGTCGCTTTGGGGCTGAAGGTTTAATGCTACACTTGGCCCGCACCTTGGAGGGTGTTGATGACTATCGGTGGGCTAGTAAAGGCCTGTGTTTCATCAATTGCGGCGAAGGGACCCGGGAACATCCAACCCAGTTTTTGCTTGATGCGATGACACTTACTTGTCGTCGTTTGGGTGTTCGTTGGAAAGATGCCGATGCTGTCAGAATTCTGGAAGAGGTCTTTAACCGAAGCGATGCCGATGATTTCTTGGATAAAAACATTGCCGAGGTGTTAGACAATCTTACTATTGCTTTCATTGGCGGTTTGCATGAGAGCAGAGTGGCTCACACCTGGGTTAATGCCGGCAGGTGGTTTGACATCAAGTTTATCTTCGTTGCTCCGAATAAGCCCGTTGATTTTCAAATGGAGCAGTGGTGCCTTGATCTGTTGGGCCAACGCGCTCAGATTAGTTCTGATTTAAACGACGCGATCAGAGCAAACGTTGCTTACTTTATTCGCGTCCAGGTTGAGCGCTTGCCTAAATATATTCAAGAACAAGCCGATGAAGTTCGCCGGATTATTGCGCCCTATAATCTGTCCAAAGATTTTTTGGATGTTTTCGAAGGTGAGGTGATGGACGCAAAGCCTTATGACGAGATGACGCCTACCATACCGGTTGAATTAAGAGACCACCCCAGAGTTATTGCTAAGATGCAATCATGGATGGGCCGATATATTCGTCAGGAAGTCATCTGGCGCTGCTACAATAATCGGCATAATTCCGAGGGAACACTGCTGAGTATTCCAGCCGTTGAATTTGTACCCGGAACAAACATAACTAAAACAAGGAAATTATCAGCAAAGCACGCCGAATTAGAGGCTCGGTATGTTAATGACAGTGAAGCGGTCTCAATGATTCTTCGCAACGGGGTGGTGATCAACGCCATTAGGCCAAATCTCGTCATGGTGATTCGAGCGATTAATGATCGGTTGGGTTGGAGTAAGAGGATGAGGCGTTTGATCGGTGAGGAGTTCAATTCAAAGACTTTGGGCGTCAAAGGCGAGTTATGGTATCCCAACCTTCGCGTGCCGCCCCAATTAGCTGGAATTTGGGCATTGGTTTCACCGGAGATCAGGTTAAGCCTGGCTTATCCAGAGCTGGAACAAGATGGCGGCGACGGCTATTTGCAAATTTGCCCTTCAGTGCCAAAGGCTGTTGCTCAAATCTTTGAATGTCCCAATCCTCGCTGCATCACTAACTCTGAAACCGAACCATTGGCCAAAACATTTTTCTGGGTTAACAGTCAGCCGGGTTTGAATGTCTGGCTGGAGTGTGCTTTTTGCCAGCATCAGTACGCTGCCGAACGAGTCGTTTGGCACACCTTTGGTTCTTTGATTGATTCTTGAGAAATCAGTGACCGTAGCGGTTGTCCGTTACGGTTTTTTTATATTATTAGCTTACAATGTAAAGAAATAAAAATTTGGTTTGGCGTCAATTTTATCATAAATAAAACGGAGGCTTAAGAGTTTTTATTACTCAGCCTCCGACGGCGGTGGTTTACTTCTTTTAACACCATTCAACTGGCTTTGGTGTGAAAATAAAGAAGTGGCGAGAAGACCCATTGGTATTGGAAGCGCATTGGGTCTTGTATCCCGTTTTCCCATGCGGGATGTTTTTGATCGCACCAATTTGGCACCCTCCTTCCTGAAGCAGAAATCGGAACGTTGGTTCATCGCAGACTTCATAGGGTCCGCCGTTCCTTTCCGCTGCTTCAAAAAGTCGATGCAATCGTTTTTGGGCAGCTTCAGCGGCCTCTACGTTACCGTTCACTGATATCACCTCCTTTCAACCCTGTCGTTACTGCTTGTTTCTGATCCGTTTAGCGAAAGAGCGAATTACGAGATAAGGCTAATAATAGTGTAAAGTCATTATTTTGTCAATAGAATTTTCCCAAATTCACTTTTTCAATATAAACGGCTTAATCTAAAAGGCTTGTAAAAAGCCTTGAAAAGAGGTAGAATAAAGGTATTAATTTTTAATATTTTTTAATTTTTATGGCAAGGATTGCAATTGCGGCGGTGGTAAAAAAAGTGGGCAAAAAGGTCAAAGTTTCCGGCTGGGTTCATTCCCGGCGGGATCACGGCAAGATTATTTTTATTGATTTGCGCGACCGCAGCGGTCTTTTGCAGGTGGTTTTTGAGCCCGGCAACAAAGAGGCTTATGAATTAGCCGAAAAATTACGGCCGGAATATGTGGTTGCCCTGGAAGGGACGATTAACCAAAGACCGGAAAAATTGGTTAATAAAAAAATTGCCACCGGCGCGGTGGAATTGGCCGGCGAAAAATTGGAGATTTTAAATGAAGCCAAAACGCCGCCGTTTGAAATTGAAGGTCAGCAGGAGCCCGGCGAGGAAATCAGGATGAAATACCGTTATTTGGATTTGCGCCGGGAGCGGCTGAAAAAAAACATTGAAAGCCGCCATAAAGTTGTTAAAGTAGTCCGCGATTATTTTGATCAAGAAGGTTTCTGGGAGATTGAAACGCCAATTTTAACCAAAGGCACGCCCGAAGGCGCGCGCGAATTTATGGTGCCGGCCCGGCTTTGGCCCGGTAAATTTTACGTTTTACCCCAGTCGCCCCAGCAGTTTAAGCAGCTTTTAATGGTTGCGGGCACCGAAAAATATTTTCAAATCGCTCGTTGTTTTCGCGACGAAGATATGCGCGGCGACCGCCAGGCCGAATTCACCCAAATTGACGTGGAAATGAGTTTTGTTGAGCCGGAAGATATTTTTGAAATTATTGAAGGTTTAATGCTGGCGATCGCCGAAAAATTATATCCCGAAAAGAAAGTGGCGCAAAAGCCGTTTCCCCGCTTAAGCTATCACGAAGCAATTAAGGCTCACCAAACCGACAAACCGGACTTGCGACAGGATAAAAACGATAATAACGAGTTAGCCTTTGTTTGGATAGTTGATATGCCGATGTTTGAATATTCAAAAACCGAAAAAAAGTTGGTGGCCAAACACCATCCTTTTACCATGCCTAATTTAGCTGATCGGGAAAAATACCCGCAGGACCCTCTCAAATGGCGGGCTTATGCCTATGATTTGGTTTTAAATGGCTATGAAATTTTTGGCGGATCAATCAGGATTCATCGGCGCGATATTCAGAATCAAGTTTTTGACCTGCTGGGGCTAAAGGAGAAAGAAATTCAGAATCGGTTTGGTCATATGCTTGAGGCCTTTGATTATGGGGCGCCGCCTCACGGCGGCATTGCCGGCGGTTTGGACCGGATTGTCGCCATTCTTCAAAATGAGCCCAATATCAGGGAAGTTATTCCCTTTCCTAAAACCGGCGATAACCGCGATTTGATGATGGCCGCCCCGAACGTAGTCGGTAAGAAGGCCTTAAAGGAGGCCAATATTGAAATTTCCCAAGCCGCCAAAGAACAGGCTAAGGAAAAAGGTGAGGAGTTGGAAGGTTTTGACACAGTGATGGCGGAGTAGGTTGGTTAATAGGGTTAATAAAGCGATAGAGTTGATAGAGCGATAAAGTTGGCAATTTTATGTCTTTAATTAACTCGGCCTCTTAAATCCATGAAACTTTCGGCGTTGCAGAAATATATCCTGAAGCAGTGTCTCCAGAGCAAGGATAAAACCATTTCAAAAATAGCGCTGGAAAATTTTTATAGTAGCAAATCGGTCAAACCGCGGCCGAAAGACTTGATCAATATCATCACCAAAAGTGTTGAGCGGTTGATAAAAAAAGAATTAATTATCGGTTACGGCTGGAAAACGCCGCATAAGTGGTTTATCCGGCAGGTGAAATTGACGCCTCGTGGCAGGAAAGTCGCTCGTGATTTGTTCGGGGTGCAGCAGCGCCTGCCTTTGAAGACTGGAAAGACAAAATACAGGAATTAGGAATTAGGGAAACAAACTCGTGATTCATAATTCCAAATTCATAATTCATAATTCTCAAAAATATGCCCATCCCCAAAACAACCAAAAATTATTTGGACAAAAAAATGGCCAAGTATGAGGCCTTAACTCATAAAACTGTTTACACTGCTTACGATGCGGCTCAAACTCTGCGCCGGGAACTTAAAGAAATTGCCAAGAGCTTGCTGATTGCCGCGGATAAAGCCTACATTATCGCCGTGGTGCCGGCTCACATGAGGCTTGATTTAGGCAAACTCAAAGGCGCTTTAAAAGTGAAAAAAGTTTCCATCCCTAATGAAAAGGTGATGCTTAAAGTCTTTAAGGTTAAGCCGGGCACGATGACGGCTTTCGGCGGTTTGCATAAAATTGAAGTCTGGGTGGACAAAAGTCTTTTGAAAACTAAGGACATTATTTTAGCGGCCGGCAGTTTTACCGATTCGGTCCGGATGAAAGCCAAAGATTTTATTGAGCTGGAGCAGGCCAAGCTGGCGAGTTTTGCTAAGAGCGGGGGATATAAGTTGCAGATTAAGCGAGCTCGTTCTATAAAATCAGCCAAAAAGCGAACTACTAAGAAACGAACAGCTAAAAAGAAGGGCAGACGCAAATCACGCTAATGAACGCGAATTTCGCGAATGCCAATCAACATAGCGCAGAAAGTTGATTGGTATGAATAATTTAATTTATCCCGAAGAATCTTATCTATTGAATGGAATATTCTTTGATGTCCAAAATGATTTAGGAAAAAATTTGCAGGAAAAACATTACCAGAGAGCTTTGAAAGCAAAGTTTATTGAGAATAAAATTCCTTTTAAGCAAGAAGTGCTGATAGAATTAAGATATAAGGACATTGAAGTAGGAAAATTTTATGCTGATTTTGTTGTTTATGACAGGATAGTTATAGAAATTAAAACCACGCCAATTATCACCCCAGATCATATTAAGCAGATACTGAATTACCTGGAGTCAGGAAATTATCGCTTAGGTTTAATTGTTAATTTTAGAAATCGGCCATTAAAAGTGCGCCGTGTTTTAAACTCGGCATTACGGGCAGAACGCGAATAGCACAAAATATTCGCATAATTCGCCCTCATTCGCATAATTCGCGTATGCATAGAATAAAAGTTGCCCAATTTGAAGGACCCCTGGATTTACTGCTTCAGCTTATTGAAGAACAAAAGCTAGAAATCACCAAGGTTGCCTTAGCTCAAGTGACTGAGCAGTATATTCAAGCTTTAAATCAGTCAGCTAAAAATCAGGTTTCCGCCGAAGAGTTGGCTGATTTTTTGGTGGTGGCGGCCCGGCTTTTGCTGATTAAATCCCGGGCTTTATTGCCTTTTTTGGAATGGGGCGACGAGGAAGAGGAAGGCGAAGAACTCACCGAGCAACTCAAAATTTACAAGGAATATCTGGCGGCGATGAAAACAATTCAGAAAATGATCGGCCAAAAACATTTTTCTTTTTCCCGGGCCAAGTTGCGGACCGACCAGGAAATTGATTTTGCGCCGCCGCCAAAATTGGAAAAAGACAAATTAGCCCAAATTTTTACTGACATCATCCGCAATTTGGATCCGTTTTTGAATCTGCCGACTGAAGTGGTTAAAAAAACCATTAACATTCAGGAGAAAATCGCTCAAATCAGAGAACGGATTTTCAAACAAGCCAGCACCAAATTTTCCGATATTTTGAAAGAGGCTAAGGATAAAACCGAAGTTATTGTCAGCTTTTTGGCGGTGCTGGAATTGATGAAGCAAAAAGTGATTATGGTCAGGCAAACTAAGATTTTTGATGATATTGAGATAGAACGCTTAAAAAAATAGTATGCTTAAAATCCCTCCGGTCCAAAATTGGCGCAAAATTGTTGCTCGGGGTAAATATCCCTTACTTTTGATCTATGAATTAAACCAAGGTTTATCGAAGACTCATTTAGTTGGCAATTTTAGAAATAGACTCTCCAGTTATTGCCGAATCAGCGGTGGTTCTTACATTTCCGAAACCGAAGCGCAAAATTTGATCAAGGAGTTAAGAGGGATCTTACGGCTGAATCCGGGAAAAATATTGGTCATTATTAGCGATTATTATCGGCAATCAAAGGAGTTTTTTGATTTAATCGGAAAAATCAATAGGGTTATTGGAGCCAACAATTTAAGCAAGGAAGAGCTAAAGAAATATTATCGGCAATACGAAAGAAAAATTCAGCTGGTTTGGCGCTGGGGCTATTTGCCCTTTTTATTAAGCGATGCCGTTGAGCTAGAGATTAATGATTTACTGAGTAAATTAAAGGTTTTGCCCAAGGATTTATCCGGCATTTTTAAAATCATTGGTTCTTCGCCGAAAGTTACTTTGCACCAGAAAGAGCAGATGGAACTCTTAAGCTTAGCTTTAAAGATAAAAAATCAGGGTCTAGAGAGATCTGTTCAGCCGATAAGAAATCATTTAATAAAATGGGGTTGGAAAAATTCTTGGGTTTACGGCCAGTATCCGTTAACCGAGCAACAATTAAAACAAGAGCTTTTAAACCTGATTAAAAAAAATCCAGCCCGGCTGCTAAGGAATTTTCAGAAAGATCAGGCCAAACAGATTAAAGCTAGAAAAATTTTTTTAGCAAAGTTTAAAAATAAAAAATTAAATATTTTGGCCGATATATTGGCAAAAGCGACTCATTGGCACTCGGTTAAAATTGAAGAGATGACCAAAGCAGTTTATTTAGCTCAGTCGTTGTTTATTAAATTGGCCAAACAGTTTGATTTATCTTATGAACAATTTATAGAGTTGACTCCGCCTGAAGTCATCAAAGAGAAAATTGATTTGCAAGTCATTAATGCTCGGATTAAAGAAAATGGCGCCTTAATGGTTAAGGGTAAGTGGCAAGTGCTATCACCAATTGAAATCAAGCTGGTTAAAGAAAAATTAGAGGAAAAGAAAATTAACACTAGAACATTAAAAGGTTTTACTGCTTTTCCCGGTAAAGTTAAGGGTAGTGCAAAAATAGTTCAAACCGGCATTAATTTTTCCAAAATTAAAATTAATCAAGGGGATATTTTAGTGACCCAAATGACTACAGTTAATATGACGCCGCTTGTTAAAAAAGCGGCAGCCATTGTCACTGATGAAGGCGGTATTTTATGTCATGCCGCGATTATTTCGCGGGAATTAGAAAAGCCTTGTATCATTGGGACAAAATTTGCCACTAAGCTATTTAAAGATGGCGATTCGGTGGAGGTTGACGCGAACAAGGGAATGGTTAGGAAAATCTAATATATTTTATCTAAAATAGGCCATAATTATTGGGTTATTTTTAATTTTATTTGACATTTTTACTAAAATATGCTATTATTTAATATTCGGTAAATTAACCCTGTTGGTTATATTTACCGATTGGCTATTTAACAACAACAAAAAAGCGAGCGAAGCTCGTGAGAGAAAGGGTAGAAAATGGGTGAATGGAGCGGAGGAGTCCGTAATTTTCAAAGTTGTGAGCAACTTGAACGCGAGTTTATGGTGGCTCACTACTTTGACGGAGCGCCAGCTCAGGCAGAGCTTGAAAGGCGATTGTCTGACTGGCTGGGCCGACCGACCGTCTGCTGTTCCCAAGGAATGGCCGCGGTTGAATCAGTAATCCTGACTCTGACCGACGCGGATTCGGTTGTCGCGTGTTCTGAGGATGTTTATCCCGGAACGCGAAGGACGCTTTCTCAGCTCAAAGAGAGCAAGCGCCTGAAAGGGGTGGTCTGGTTTGACCCCAGCGACATCCATCAGTTTGAACGGATGTTGAAACGCAATTCCATCTCGCTGTTATTCATCGAGACAATCGGTAACGCCAAGCAGATGCGGGTTGCCGATTGGGCAAAGATGGCGGCACTTTGTGACGGCCGAAGTATTTGGCTGGTTATTGACTCCACCTTTACACCGGCGCTAAAGGTTGATCTGCCAGACGTGATTCTGGTCACTTCTATGACTAAGTATGATCAGGATGGCGACGACCTGATGGGCGGTCGGATTTCGGCTGATGAGGCAGTTATCAGACAGATCCGTAATTCGCGGTTCTTTCAGAACCGGCGGATGAGTGTCGGAGTGGCCGAGGGTTACCTAGCAGAAGGAGATCCGGCCAATATTGAGGAACGTTATTTTTTTCACAGTCAGGGTGCTTTGGCGCTAGCCGAGATCGCGAATAACCATCCGGCGGTTGAGGCGGTCTGGTATCCTGGTCTGAAAACCCATCCGGGGCATGAGGTGGTCAGTCGCCTCTATGCTGCTCAGGCCGGCGGCGTGCTTTATCTCCAGCTCAAGGGAGGAGAAGAAGCTGCATGTAAGCTTTCTGACAAGCTGGCTGATGATTCTTACAATGAGTGGGTGATCGCGGTCAGTTTCGGCGGTTTTAAGTGGAGAGTTCTGCCTTGGATCGGGTTCCTTCGGCAGTACTGCGACTGCGATGGCTTATTAAGGATTGCGTCGGGTCGCGCCAAACCCGACATCAATCTGGGGGCATTCAAATGTGCCCTTGATAAGCTGGTGTAAGCGGCGAGGCACATTGCCTTTCTGCTTCGACTTTTGAGGAGCGTAACACGGACGTTGCGCTCCTTCCTTTTACCTTGAATTAAACATTATTTTTTGTTAAGTTTAAGTTATTATGGAAAAACACACCAAGAAAAGTTTAAAGACCGATTGGAGCCAAATTGCAGCCAAATCACGCGCCAAAAGAGAGGCTTCTTCAGCTCCTGTTGGACCGGAATTGGAAAATTATAGATTTTTACTTGACCAAGCTCTACGGGGCAAAACAGCGCCGCGAGTTTTGATATTGGGCGCGACACCGGAATTGAGGGATTTAGCCATTGATTTAGGCGCCCAAACTTTTGCCGTTGATATCAGTGAAGATATGCTTACTTCAATGACCGAGGTGATGCGTTACAAAGACAGCCCCAAAAATATTTATGATAAAGTGGATTGGTTGGAGCTGGACAAATTTTTTGAGCCGGAAAATTTTGACGCGATTTTGGCCGACGCCAGCTTAAATAATGTGCCGCCCGCCAAGAACGAACAAGTTTTGAGAAATTGTTTTTTTTTACTTAAGCCAGGTGGATTTTTCATTACTCGCAACTATGTTTATTTGCCCAATAAAGCCAAAGACACTCTTAGCCAGGTTCAGCAAAAATATGATCAGAATCGTTTAAACTGGCTTTGGTTGACCATTCATGTCGGTCAATACACTGATTGGCAATCAAAAATTTATAATCCTCAGACAAAAGAATTCATCTATGGTAAAGTTTTAGATTTGATTTTTGATTTTTTGAAAGAAAATAAACTAAGGCTGTCTGATGAAGATTTAAAAAGATTAGCAAATATGAAAATTCATGCTTCTAAAATTATTCATATTTCTTTTCCCGAAGAAGAATGGCGCGATTTGGTTGAAAAATATTTCGATATTAAAGACCGGGTCAGACATAAAAATTTTGAATGGACCGAATATGGCCCGATTTGGTTTTTAAAAAAGAAATAATGAAAAAGAGAGTTTTCAAAGTGGCCAATCACGGCGTCAGTATCTACCCACTTTGCCTGCTGGGCGAAGTGCTTTATTATGATTTCCATAAACTTTATGGCAAAAATTACGAAAAAAGTATTGCTGAATTCAGCCAGGGAGTCAACCGATTTGCTATTATGCCGGGTAGTCACGAGAAAATTAGTCATTTGATTACGCCAAAAGTTATTGACAATTTAAGATGGGTCAAACAATTTTTTAAAAAAATCTATCAGAACAGCGCCCAGCTGTTGAATCAGGCCGATCGAGCCTTTAAAACCGATTTAACCAAAAAAAATGGCAAAGAGTTGTTGACTTTTTATCAGTCTTATAATCAGAAGTTTAAACAAATGTATCTTTATGGCTGGCTGCCGAATGCGGTGGAAGGATTGGAAAGTATTTTTTCCGATAAGCTTGAATTTGTTTTAGCTAACAAATTAAAAAAGTTGAATAAATCAGATAAGATTGGTGAATATTTCAGCATTTTAACCACACCGGCAAAAGATTCGGAGCGCGAAAGGGAACAAAAGGATTTTTTGAAATTATTAAGCGGTGCCAAGAAGGGCAAAGATCTGGCCAACCGGTTAAAATCTCATCAGGCTAAATATTGCTGGCTTCAATATAATTATGATGGGCCGGCTTTATCGCTAAACTATTTCATCAACCAAGCCAAGCAGTATTCAAAGGTAAACCCAGATGTTCAACTAGAAAAAATTATTAGGCAAAAGAAAGAGCTGGTCGGCAAACAGCGGCTATTTATTGAAGAACTTAAATTGTCTGACCGTGATGAATATCTGTTTTGGCTCGGCCGGCAGTTTGCTTTTATTAAAAATTATCGCAAGGACATTTTATATAAATCTTATTATCAAAACGATAGATTGCTTAAAGAAATCGGCCGGCGTTTGGGTTTGTCGGTTAGGCAGGTGAAACATATCTTACCCCAAGAAATGCCAAAAATTTTATTGGGCGGAAAAGTAGACTCTAATTTATTAAATCAACGGATAAAATATTCAGTTTTATTTTACGGGCCCAAGACACCAAAAGTTTTTGTCGGCGGCCAAGCGAAAAAGATTATCAAGCAAAGGGTTGGCGAAGAAAAAGTTGAAACTAAAACAAGTGAGCTAAAGGGCCAGGTTGCTTTTAGCGGCAGGGCCAAGGGGAAAGTTAAAATTGTGAATGCCGTTGGAGACATGATTGGTTTTAAAAAAGGTCAAATTTTAGTTTCGGGCAAAACCAATCCTAATCTTATCGCGGCAATGAAAAGAGCGGCTGCGATAGTGACTGACCAAGGTGGTTTAACCTCCCATGCGGCCATTGTTAGTCGTGAATTAAAAATTCCTTGCGTAGTTGGGACTAAGATTGCCACCGAAGTCTTAAAGAATGGCGATCAAGTGGAAGTTGACGCTAACCAGGGAATAGTAAGAAAGGCATAACTCCTATGAATAAAATTGCCGGATTTGTAAAAAAGAATAGATGGTTTAAACTTGGCAAATGGAAAGAGCCGGTATTTTTGCAAGACATTATTATTCGTTCCTACCTTGAAAAAAAGAAAGATATTGTTTTACCATATCACTCAAATATGGCTTTGACGGTCGGTTTTAAGCAGTTTATGCGTTTAGCGGAATATGAGGAGTTAAAACAAAAAGTTAAACAAGATTTGAAACAAAATCAGCAAGAAATTTTTCAGAGAATTAAACAAGAAGTTCATCAGGCAATTAAAATAACTGATTTATTCAAGCCAAAACAGTTAAATTACCGAATCATTAAAAAATATGTTAATTTGACCAAGGTTCTAGGTCGGCAGTCATTTCGTTTTATTATCATGGGCTATGCCCTAGAGGAGTTGTACCCGGAAAAATTGCCTAGAAATTTTTACTTGGGCAAAAAACAATTTACTCCTCAATTATTGTTAGCCATTGCGGCCTTGCCAAAAGGATTAATGCCAATGATTGCTGAAAATATTAGTTTATTAAAAATGGCGATAAAATTAAAACAGCAAAAATCAATCGGTAAAGATTTAAAAAATCACACTAAAAAATTTAACTGGATGAACTCAATTTGTTGGTGGGATGAACCATTTGATGAAAGATATTATTTCATTGAAGTTAAAAAATTAGCGGCTGGTAATCCAAGGAAACAATTAGACCACATTATCAGCAGCCGCAAAAAACAATACCAAAGAGCAACCGAAGTTTTAAAGCAAGTAAAAAGGAAATATAAATCAGCTTGGCAATATATTGATATGATTAGAAGTCTGGCAGATTGGCGTGAAGAAAGTTGGGATGCAGCTTCACGCACCGGTGTCCGGCTTCGGCCGTTGTTTAAAATTCTAGCGGCTAAATATTATTTAAGTTACAATCAATTGTTAATGCTAAGTAGTAAGGAACTCTTGGCTTTAGCGGAAAATAAGTTAAAAATTGATTTGGAGGAAATTAATCGCCGTTTAATTAGTTTTGGTATTTTTTCAACCACAGCAACAATTAATAAACCAGTAATTTTTAGCGGTAATGAAGCAGAAAAACTTTCTATTCTAATTGAAGGTAAAAGGCAAAATCTTTCTGAATTTTTCGGCCTGCCAATTTGGCCTGGTATCACGAGAGGAAAGGTTAGGGTCCTCCAGTCAGCAGATGAAATCCAAAAAATAGAAGATGGCGAAATTTTAGTTTGCCCAATGACCGATCCAGATTATATGCCAGGAATTAGGAAGGCTAAGGCAATAATTACTGATCAAGGCGGTGTTTTATGTCACGCCGCGATTATTGCCCGTGAACTGCAAAAAATTTGCCTAGTCGGTACCCAGATCGCTACTAAAGTTCTTCGCAATGGCAATTTAGTGGAAGTTGATGCCAACAAGGGAATAATCAGAAAATTATGATTATTAAAAAACAATTTCAAAAAGTTTGGTACATCGGAGAACGACTATTTTATTATTTTGAATCTTATTATTCAACTCTCGGCTGGATTAGTAGTGATTATCCAACCGGGATCATTGAGTTTGCGCAAAAGAATTATACTGCTTTTTATATTGATGAGGCCGATATTAGTATGCAGAAAAGAGTTTGGCGGCGTGCCTTCAGAAATCCAAAATGGTTAGAAAATAAAGAGAAATCTTTTAATAATTTACGTCGGAGGTTGGTGAGAATATTAAAATCATTAAATGTCGCTGGTTTATCAAACAAAGATCTTTTTATTGTTTATAGTGAAATTATTAATTTTTACTTTTTATATCAGGGAGAATATAATATTATCGCAAGATTATTAGATCGTTATGGTATAGAAATTTTAAGGAAAAAGCTGGAAGCTGTTGGGATTAAAAATAAAGATAGAGAAAATGTTATTACTATTCTAACAGCGCCGCAAAAGGAAAGTTATTTAGCCAGAGAAGAAAGGAAGTTTTGGCAGGGAATTTTAGGATTGCATTCGCCCAATAAAATTAATTCTTTTTTTGGTCAACATTTACAGCAATTTGCTTATGTCGGTCGGAGTTATTTTGACAGTCACCCCTTAACTAAAAAACATTTAGAAAAAAGATTAGTAAGTTATCCAAAAAATGAGTGGCCAAAGAAAAGTTTAGAAAGCCCAGTGTCAATTGAAAAAAACATTTCCCAGCGTAAAAAGTTATTAGCTAATAAAAAAATCAGTCATCAGATAAAAAAGTCAGCCACGGTTCTACAAAAAGCTACTCATCTAAAGGATTCTATACGTGGCTGTTTGGCAGAAGTTTATCACCATAGTAACCCAGTATTTAAAGAATTAGCAAAGAGAACCGGTCTTAGAGTCTGGCAGCTCAAAAGTCTTAATATTGAAGAGGTAGAAACTATTTTTTTAAAAAACGAAAAAGCAGATAAAAATATTTTAAAAAAACGCTTTTTTGGCACTTATCTTGTTTTACCAGTTGGCAAGGCAGTAAAAGTTTTGTACGGTAAGAAGGCTTTGACTTTTAAGAAAAAATACTTGGAACGAACTTATGAAGAAGATAAATTAGAATTAGAAGGTCGTCCAGTTTCATCAGGAAAAGTAACTGGTTTAGTCAGGGTAGTTCATAATTTAGAGGAAGCAAAAAGTTTAAAAACAGGAGAAATTTTAGTTGTTAGCAACACCAACCCCGCCTTTATTCCTTATCTAAAAGGAGTAAGTGCTATTATAGCTGAAGAGGGTGGAGTTACTGTCCATGCAGCCATTGTTTCTCGCGAGTTGAGAATACCTTGTATTATTGGTATAAATAGTGCCAGGAAATTATTTAGGACCGGAGATAGAATTGAAGTAGACGCCAACCAGGGGATAGTCAGAAAATTAAAACAAAAAGCCTGAATGAATCAGGCTTAGACTTCTTGGTCACCCTCGCCAATATCTTCGGAGGCGGCAAAGAGTTCCTTAATTTCTCTGGCATCAGGTTTATAACGGTAGACCGCCGCTTCTTTAGGATGGTTGGCGGTTCCCAGACGTTTCACCATTGACCGACTGGTGATAACAACGCTCCGGCTTGGCAGATCGTTAACCAAGGCGGTAAATGACTCAGCCCGGTCGGTAACCGCTGAATACTTCGCGGCTGGTATTTCCGTGCCGTCAGCCAGAATCACGGTATCAGCGGCATAATTCTTTGATTCAGCGACGCCGACAATGCCCGAGTAGCGGTCTGGTTCCAGACCCAGTTCCCGGGCGGTTTTTAAATGCCGGCGACCGACGCCGCAGACAACGGTGTGGATTTGTTTTGGCAAGTAGGGCTTTAAAAGCCGGACTTGTTGGACGCCTAAAGAGGTTAAACTAGGATTAGGCCCTTTTGCCTTTTGGCCGTGAGTGATAAGATAAATTTGTCTTGACAAGGTGCAATCCTCCTTTTTGTTTACCCTGTTAGAAATTTTTGCAGGGTATTAAATCCTGCGGGAATTATTCTATATTATACCCCAACCGCAATAGAGCTGCGGGCATTTCTAATAAGGTTCATTAGTTAATTATTTTAGCTGATATAAATAATTTGTCAATGAAACATCATAACCCTCATATCTTGGAAGGTAGCCTAACCAAGGGAGTAATCACGTTATCTACTCCCATTATTTTTTCCATGTTTTTTCAGTCGCTTTTGAATATCGTGGACACTTTTTGGCTGGGTCGCCTTGGTGCCGAAGCGGTGGCCGCCGTTTCCGTTTCTTGGCCGATTATTTTTATCGTGATTGCTTTGGCTTCCGGCGTTTCAATCGGTTGCAACGCCTTAGTCGCTAAATATTACGGCGCCAAAGATTTAGCCAGCGCCAATCAGGCGGCGGAAAATTCAATTTGGCTGGGGGCTTTTTTGGCTTTATTCCTGACCATCATCGGTTTTTTTGTTTCGCCGTCACTTTTTCGTTTTATTGGCGTTCAAGGAGAAGTGTATAAATTAGCCTTGATTTACACTGACATCATTTTTGTTGGCACGGCATTCGTTTTTTTAATGTTCATTTTGGGCGCAATTTTACGCGGCGAGGGCGACACCAAAACGGCGATGAAAATTGCGATTGGCATCAATGTGGTCAATTTCGTTTTAGATCCGGTTTTAATTTTTCTGGCTGGTTGGGGAGTGGCCGGCGCGGCAGTCGCCACCGTCATTGCCAACATTTTGGGTTTGGTTGCTTTTCTGGTTTTTTTCCAGACCCATGAGTGGTTCCGCCTCAGGTTTCGGGGCGTGGATTTTAATTTAAAACAGATTAAGGATATTTTGTTTATTGGCGTGCCGGCGTCATTGAGAAATGTTTCTAACGCCATCGGCACTTTTTTTATCACCAAAATCATTGCCGGCTATGGCGCGGCGGCCGTGGCCGCCTACGGCATTGGTTTTCGGCTTGATAGTTTAGGGGTTTTGCCGGTGGTGGCCATTTCTTCGGCCGCCGTGACTATGGTCGGCCAAAATTTTGGCGCTGGAAATTACCAGCGCGCCAAAAACAGCGGCTGGATCAGCAGCGGACTTGGCCTGGTGCTTTTAGGAGTGATTGGGATGTTAACTTTTATTTTTGCTCCCTGGTTAATTAATATTTTTACCGGCGAAAAAGAGGTAATTGATATTGGCTCAACTTTCTTGCGCATCAGAACGCCGGGGTTGGTGTTTTCGGCCGTAATCATGACCTTAAGCGCGGCTTTTCAGGCGTTTCATAAGTCTCATTATTCTTTTATTTTGACCTTACTGCGAGTTATTTCAATGATTGTTATGGCCTATTGGTTTAATGATTTATTTGGTTTAAGCGGCGTTTGGTGGGCAGTAACGGTTTCTTCAATAATTTTGGCCGTGGCCATTACTGTTTGGTATGCCTTATACCAGCCTAAAGAGGTTGAGGAAAAACCGGAAAATTTGCTATAATTAAAGTGATGTCCAATTTAAAATCAAAAATTGAGAGTCTGTTGTTTATCACCAATCAACCCTTAAGCGTTAAGCGGTTGGTCGTTTTAACTAAGGCTGAAAAAAATAAGGTCGAAGAGGCGATCAAGGAGTTGATGGCCGATTATAATCAGCCGGCAAAGGGGATTAGTTTGCAAAAAATCGGCGATCAGATTCAGTTGGTGACCAGCGGTGATAATTCAAAGCTGGTTAAAGATTTCATCAAAGAAGAGACCACCGGCGAACTTTCCCGGGCCGCTTTGGAAACTTTGACCATTATTGCCTATCGGGGGCCGGTCAGCCGCGCCGAATTGGAACAAATCCGAGGCGTTAATTGCGCCATTATCTTGCGCCATTTGTTGATTCGCGGCCTGGTTGAAGCGGACCAAGACCGGAAAAAAATGCAGCTGGTTTACAACATCACTTTTGATTTTCTGAAGTTTCTTGGCTTAAACCAGCAGTCAGATTTGCCCGATTATGCTAAATTAAATTCCAGCGAAAGTCTGGAGAAAATAGTTAATCAAGTAAATCCAGCTGGCCAGTAAATCCAGTTAGCTGGATTTACTGGTTAACTTGATTTACTAAAATGACTAATTTTTTTGCCAGCATTATTCTTGTCAGCCTGCTTTTACCCGCCGGCTTTAATTTTTTAAGGGAGAAAACCGTTGATTATTCTTATGGCGCCGTAGTTTCGTCGCGCCAGCCTGGGCCTGAAAGGATTGCCAATCAAAGCCTGGGGTTAAAAACTACGGCTAAAAGCATTTTGGTCATTGATGATGTTTCCGGGGCAATTTTGTATAATAAAAATCCGGCGGCGATTTTGCCCGTTGCCAGCATCAGTAAATTAATCACCGCCTTGGTGATTCTGGATACTAATCCCGATTGGAATAAAGTTGTTGAAATCACCGAAGCTGATCAGCGCGACGGCGGCATCGTTTATCTTTTAGCGGGGGAAGAAGTGACGGTTAAAGATTTGTTTTATTTAATGTTGGTTTCTTCGGCCAATGAGGCGGCCGCGGCCCTGGCTCGCAGTTCCGGGCTTACCGATTTTTCTCAAGCAATGAATAAAAAAGCCGGTGAATTAGGCATGGTTAGCAGCTATTTTATTGACCCAAGCGGCCTTGATCCGGCAAACGTTTCATCGCCGGATGATTTGGTCAAATTGGCCCGGGCCGCTTTTTCGCGACCTGAGATTACCGAAGCTTTGTTAACCGCGGAATATCCCTTTGTTGTTTTAAATAATAAACGTCAGGGTGAGATAAAAAATACGGATCAATTGCTGGACAGTTTTTTTGCCAATGACGGCTATGAAATCATCGGCGCTAAAACCGGTTATTTGGATGAGGCCGGTTATTGCTTGCTGTTGCAGATTAAGAAAAAAGACGGCCCGAGTTTGACTTTGGTGATTTTAGGCGCTTTAACCATCACTGACCGCTGGCAGGAAGCCAAGGGGCTGGTGGAATGGGCTTTTGGAAATTATCGGTGGGGAAATGACTAATTTCTAATATCTAACTAAACCCCAATAACTAAAGATTAATCAGGAAATTAGTCAATTGGGCATTGATTAGACATTGGTTATCAGAAATTAGAAATTTAATACAATTTTGTGCTATAATTGGAGCGATAAAGCGATAAAGTTAATAAAGCTTTGTCTTTATCGCCGTATCGCTTCGTCTCTTTATTAGCTTAAATTATGGACATTGCTGCCGCTTTTAATGTCTTCCCGCCGGAGGTTGCCGCTTTATTGATTGCCAGCCTGCCGATTAGCGAACTAAGGGGGTCAATCCCGATTGCTTTGACCGTTTATGATTTATCGGTGCCGGCTGCCTACATCTGGTCAGTAATCGGTAACGTTATTCCGGCCATTTTTTTGCTCTGGCTTTTAGGCCCGGCTTCCGGTTATCTGATGGAAAGGTTTGGCTGGGCCAATCAATTTTTTAATTGGCTATTTGCCCGCACCCGCCATAAATTCACCGGCAAATATCAGCGCTGGGGAGAACTGGCGTTAGTTATTTTCGTGGCCATTCCCTTGCCGATGACCGGCGCCTGGACCGGTTCAGTGGCCGCCTTTATCTTCGGTATTCCCAAAAAAAGATCATTAACCCTGATTAGCCTAGGGATAATGATTGCCGGGGTGATTGTCACTCTGGCGACATTGGGCATTATTTCAGTTTTCTAACAGTTCATTAAAACAATAGAACATGAAAACATTAAAACAAGATATTAAAATACGTTTGTTTTAATGTTCTTGTGTTTTTATGTTTTAATGTCATATGATCAAAACTAAACCAATCGTGATTGCCAATTGGAAAATGAAGCTGGGCTTGTCCGAAAGCGTTGCCCTAGCTAAAGCGGTGAGAAGAATTGGCAGTAAAGATATTGAGTTGGTAATTTGCCCCTCTTTTATCAGTTTGACTGAAGCGGCCAAGGTTCTCAAAGGCAGCCAGATTAAGCTGGGTGCCCAGGACTGCTTTTGGGAAGCCGAAGGCGCTTTTACCGGCGAAGTTTCCGCCGGTTATTTAAAAGAGGTCGGCGGTGAATTTGTTATTTTAGGCCATTCCGAACGCCGGCAATATTTAGGTGAAACCGATGGAATGGTTCATCGGAAAGTGAAGATGGCTTTAATGGCCAACCTGATTCCGATTCTTTGTGTCGGTGAAACTTTTGACCAGAGGCAGCAGGGAGCCACTGATTATGTTTTAATTCAGCAAGTGACTAAGGCCTTGGAGGGCGCGCCGGTTGGTTTGGAACAACGGTTAATTATCGCCTATGAGCCGGTTTGGGTGATTGGTTCGGGTCAGGCGATTAATCCCGAGCAGGCCGCTACCGCTCATCAGGTTATCCGGCAGACTTTGTTTGATTTATTCCCGGCGTCTTTAGTCAAAAGCAATTTTGCCGTTATCTATGGCGGCAGTGTTGACGGCGCCAACGTTGCTTCTTTCACCGGCCTGGATAACACGGCAGGAGTTTTGGTCGGCGGCGCTAGCCTAAAGATTGATAAATTTACCGCCATCATTAAAAATATTTAATTACCAATAGTGCTAATTATCAGGATGATTTTTAATTAAACTAACGATAAAATACTATTAAAAACTAAATTAATTAGCACTACTGATATTTAATTATGATTTATTATTTAATTCCCGCCATTGTTATTATTGTCAGTCTGGCCATAATTATTTTTATTGTTATTAAAAAGATTCCGGACTTGGCGTTAATTAACGTTGAGTCAATTTCGCAGGAAAAAGAGTCAAAGGTCAGGAATCGGATTATTTTGGAACGGCTGGCCCGAAAATTTTTAGAATTAAAGAAGGTTCTTATTGAATGGCTTAAGCCCCTGATTAAAAATTTATCGGCTTCCTGGGAAAATTTATATCATCAAGCCGTGGCGCTGGAGCAGGAAACCTTAAAAGAGGCCCAGCCCTTAAAGCAGATTGACATCAAACAAGAGATTCGGGACAAATTGAAAGAACTTGAAAAATTGATCACAGAAAAAAATTTTTCTTCGGCCGAAGAATTAAGCATTTCAATTTTAAAGTTAGACGCCAATAATCCGGATGCTTATGAAGCGTTGGCGAAAATTTATCTGGAGCAAAAAGAATATAAAAAGGCCCGCGAAACTGGCCGCTATTTGATTAAGCTTTTTACCAAATTAAAACCGGCGCCGGAAGAGATAAAACACCGTTTGGCCAACTGCTACGCTGATCTGGGCTTGGTTTATCAACTGGAAAATAAAAATAATTCCGCCTTAACCAATTTTCAAAAAGCGGTTGGTTTAGAACCAAGCAATCCTCGCTTTCTTGACTTATTGTTAAAAATCAGTATAATAGTAAGGAATAAAAATCTGGCTTGGCAGGTTTTTAATAGTTTAAAAAAGGCCGATCCCAGCAATCAGAAACTCAAAGAATTGAAAGCAGACATTGAGAATTTGCCTTCCTGAATTTTTGCCCGGGTAGCTTGGTTGGTACCCCGCACCAAAACCCACGACAAGATTTTATCTAAAATCAAAGTTAGATTGGCGCGGATTCGCCTCCGGCTTAGGCAGTTGATAATTGAGATTTAGCGATTGGTTTGGTGCGGGGCAGGGAGCAACTCCCCGCCTACGCCAAAGCCTGAGCCGTTGTAGCTCAGTTGGCCCCGCCCCCTCTGCCGATGTAGCTCAGCTGGTAGAGCAACTCCATGGTAAGGAGTAGGTCGTCGGTTCAATTCCGACCATCGGCTTAGAGGGGGTGGGGTGAATAGAAGCA
>Ga0209541_10003306_pt1 | contig 29730 bp, 29 predicted proteins | sample RifCSPlowO2_01_FD_184027 | JGI IMG/M metagenome (GOLD analysis project Ga0209541, IMG submission 184027) | Groundwater microbial communities from Rifle, Colorado - Rifle CSP2_plank lowO2_0.1 (SPAdes) (version 2) | ecosystem: Environmental > Aquatic > Deep subsurface > Groundwater | place... | reverse complement strand
TTTCGTATCTTTCAATTTTGCGTCAATCACCGATAATGAATTCGCTTTTGCGACTAATACATTAATTTTTTGTATTTCCCCCTCTAAACTGGCAATTTTCTTTTCCAGATTAGCCATTTCATATCCTCTAGTCGCGGCCGTGCTTGTTTGAAATACATATGCAAAACCAAGTAACACGACTGCAACGGACAAAGTCGCTCTACAAACAATACCGGTCATCCATAACGGCAAAGATAAGGATCGCATTGCGTTTATAAAATTCTGATATTTGAATTGCAGTTGGCGTTTGAAAGACATATATTTAAATTCTTTCTATTATTCTAAGCTTGGCACTGCGAGCGCGAGGATTGTTGGTTATTTCTTCTTCGCCTGCAATGATTGGTTTTTTATTAACAATTTTACCAATTTTATTATTAATTTTTTGAAAATATTGTTTTACAATCCGATCTTCCAGTGAGTGAAAAGTTATAACAGCCAACCTTCCTCCCGGCGCTAATATTTCTAAGGCCTCAGGCAAAGCGGTTTTGAGAATTTCCAACTCTCTATTTACCGCAATGCGTAAAGCTTGAAATATTTTTGTCGCCGGATGTATTCCACCAATCCAAGGAATTTCTTTATCTGTTTTAAATTTCTTTCGATAAAATTCCAGTACTATATTTACCAGTTCAAGAGTTGTTTCTATTTTTTTCACTTTTCTCTTTTCAACTATTTCTGCAGAAATTTCTTTATAAAATTTTTCCTCTCCGTAATTTTTAAAAATCTTAGCCAATTCTACACGATCCAGATTGTTCACATAGTCACTCGCAGTCTCTAATATATTTATACTCTCTTCTTCATTTTGATTTTTGATTTTTGATTTTTGATTTTCGTCATATCGCATATCGAGGGGTTCATCCTTTTGGAAACTGAATCCCCTGCCCCGTTCTTCAAATTGCGGACTTGACCATCCCAAATCCATGAGAATCGCATTTACCGGCTTAAACTTATTTTCATCTACTACTTTTTTTAAATATTCAAAATTACTTTTTACTAAAATTGCTCGATTTTCAAATCTGTATAAATATCTTTTTGCGCGGAGTATCGATTCTATGTCCGCATCAAGCCCCAGGAGCATGCCGGTTGGACCGGTCTCGTCCAATATTGCTTCACTGTGGCCGGCGTCGCCCAAGGTACAATCAATAACATTCATGCCCGGTCGGAGTTGCAATGCTATCAGGGTCCCCTTTAGTAGTACCGGTACGTGGCGCATACTAATTTACAATTTACAATTTTTAATTTTCAATCAATTTTCAATGTTATAATTATCAATTTATTGAAAATTAAAAATTAGAAATTGAAAATTTTCGCTACACCCCGAGCTCTCCCATCTTCTCTGCTATATTTCCACTTTCAGCTTCAGTCTGTAATTTATATTTATTCCATGTCTCTTCATCCCAAATTTCTAATCTTGTATATAGACCTGCAATCGTCACACCCTTTTTCAATCCTGCAAACTGTCGCAGATATTCCGGTAAAACCACTCGCCCTTGTTTATCAAACTCTACATCCATCGCTCCGGCGAGCATCAGACGAGAAAAAGCGCGACTATTTGACTGGCTAAACGGCAAGGCAGCTAATTTTTCGGCTAACTTTTCCCATTCTTTTTTGGTGTATAAAAACAAACAATTATCCAGACCTCTCGTGACTACCGCCCCATCACCCAATTCATGCCGAAATTTGGCAGGTAAAGCCAAACGTCCTTTATCATCAATATTGTGTTTGTATTCACCTATGAACATGATTGCCTACTAAGTAATTTAAAGGTGATACAGGTCGTCCGAGTCTGTCATTCCGGCGAAAGCAGGAATCTTTTAATAGGATCCCGGCTTTCGCAGGGATGACATATACAAACAATGACATAAACAAACTTAGACGACTCATATTTCACCACTTTTCCCCACTACATTCCATTTTACACCACCAGTCCACACTCGTCAACATTTTTCACCAATAATATTTTGGCTAAAACAAAAGAAAAAGCCTACTTTTGTAGTAGGCTGTGGATATCTGGGTTTTATTATTTTACACACTAACCATCAATCCAAAATCAACCGCGACGACTTTTGCCTCAAAATCTTCTTTTAATTTTTTTGCTAAGGCCGCCGATGAATCAGACTCACCGTGGTTTAGATAAATATTTTTAGGCAAACTACCGCTACTACCAATCCAACTTACTAACTTCGCCTGATCCGCATGAGCAGACAATGCGCCTACAGCTTTAATTCGACATTTCACATGTATCTTTTCTCCCATCACCATTACTGTCTTTTCTCCATCCAAAAGTTTGCGCCCCAGAGTCCCGTACGCCTGATAACCAATAATCAATAACGTATTTTTTTCATCAGACAAATATCGTATAGCATGATGTAAAATACGTCCACCATTCATCATACCCGCGCCGGCTATGATTACCTTTGGCGACGGTACCTGATTAATTTTTTTTGAATCTTCTCTAGTCTCACACATGGTAAGTCCGGGAAAATCAAAAAGATCATCGCCGACTTTGAATAATTCAGTAGCCTCTTCATCATAATATTCCGGATATTTTCGATAGATTCTACTGGCACCAATCGCCATTGGACTATCTAAAAAAATCGGCACATTTGGTATTTTATGTTTCCGATCTATCAAATCATTCAATTCGTAAATTAATTCTTGAGTGCGCTCAATTGCAAACGATGGAATCATCAGTACTCCCCCCTGACGCAAACCATCCGCGATCATACTTCCTACAATCTCCGAGCGTTTAAGCCCTGTTTCATGCAAATGCCCGCCATAAGTAGATTCACAAACTAAAACATCCAAATTCGCAGGCAAAACTTCTGTTTCGCGAACGATGGGCGCCCCGGCGTTACCAACATCTCCGGAAAATACTATTTTTTTTCCTTCTGCGTTCATTTCTACAAATGCCGAACCAAAAATATGCCCCGCATCATGAAATTTTATAAAAAACTTCTCATCTCTCTCTATAATATCCAGACTATACTCTTCACCATAATTTAAAGGTTTAAAACATTGCATGACTCCGGCTATATCTGTTTCATCAAAAAGCATCTTACGACCAAATTTGCGATTGTCATATTTCATGATCTCTAAAGCATCTTCTAAAATCAGTTTGGTCAATTCGGCAGTGGCAGGTGTCGCGTAAAAAAATCCCGTATACCCGCCCTTTATTAACAATGGCAATCGACCGGTATGATCAAGATGAGCGTGTGTAATTATTACAGCGGTTAAACTTTTGGGATCAAAAGGTAAATGATCAAAATTTTTCTTTTCACTAAATTCTCCACCCTGAAACATACCGCAATCAATTAAAACCTTATTGTGTACGGATTCCACCAAACTACAAGATCCTGTGACTTCTTGAGCTGCTCCAAAAAATGATATTTGCATAATATTTCATTACATAATTACAATGATCCAATATATTTTACAGCAAACCCACCCCCTACACAATAGTACGATTTTGTGATAAAGTAATGATTAATATCCTGGATTCCCGTTTTTTTCAACCGCCACAGCTTTTTTCAACCGTCGTAGCTTTAGCGAAGTCGGTAGCGAAGGCGGTCGCGGGAATGACAAAGAAACTATGCGTCGACCATCCATAGATAACGTTGAAATCATCGAGCCTCCGTTTGAGGAGTTAAATAAAAAAAGATCCGGCTTTGGGAAAGCTTGTTTAACAAGTTGTCTTTTTATAATTATTTTGATTATTGGCGCCATTATAGGTCTAAGAATTTTTACAGGGACAGGCCCACAAAACCTTAGGAAAATTCCTGATAATTTCCCGAAAGATATTTTAGTATATGATCCCGATGGCATTAATAGTATTACATATATATCCGGAAAATATAAAAATAGAAGCATGGAAATCGCGGCATTATTTCCCAAAGTGATTCTTTCCCCGCTTTTTATTTCTTTGGATAAAAATAATAATTTATCAGGGCAGACACAAACAAATAATAAAAATACCACTTTCCAAAATTTATGGAAAATCATAACTACTCCTGTCGGAAACAGCAGGGACACCGTGCAAATAGATTGGGTCAATATGGACGCCGACGCGGCATTTGTGGTGGAACATTATAAAAATGAATTACAAAAAAACAATTTTACGATTGATGTAGAAAGTTCCGGACATGGTGTGGAGCAATTTTCCTTTAGTCGCTCAACCGATGGAATAGACGGATCGCTCTATATACAGGTGGCCAATGGAGGAGGCATGACAACTTATGCCGTGCTTACTGTAAATTTACCGGCTGGCGCATCATCGAAATAATTATGAATTCAACTATCCGAAATTTCTGTATCATAGCTCATATTGATCACGGCAAATCCACTCTCGCTGATCGTTTTTTGGAATTTACCGGAACAGTCTCCAAACGCGATATGAAGGATCAATTGTTAGATTCCATGGATCTGGAAAGAGAACGAGGCATTACCATCAAACTAACACCGGTACGATTGGAATATCACAGTCATCCCGGCGAAAGCCGGGATCTTAGCTTTAATCAAAATAAAGATCCCGGCTTTCGCCGGGATGACAATTACATTTTAAATTTGATTGACACTCCGGGTCATGTTGACTTTAACTACGAAGTATCACGCTCTCTGGCAGCTGTAGAAGGCGCCATTCTTCTCGTTGACGCGACTCAGGGTGTGCAGGCTCAAACAATAGGTAATTTATACTTAGCAATCGAACAAAATTTAACGATCATCCCTGTCATCAACAAGATCGACATGCCGATTGCAAACATAGAAAAAACAAAAGCTGAAATAAAACATTTGCTCGGTTGCGCTGACGAAGATATTATTTTGGCCTCCGGTAAAACAGGCCAAGGTGTAGAAGAAATTTTAGAAGCGATAATAAAACGTGTTCCCCCACCCACAGATAACAATACCGCGACGCCACGAGCCTTGATTTTTGATTCTGAATTTAATGAATACAAGGGTGTAGTTGCTTCTGTACGCATCGTAGATGGGGAGATTAAAAAAGGCGATAAAATATTTTTGGTAACAACACAAACACCGGCGGATGTGTTGGAAATCGGATATTACAAACCAAAATTTCAAACTGCGGACAAATTATTAAATGGCGAGATCGGATACATTGTTACGGGATTAAAAGAAGTACGAGATTGCCGAGTTGGCGATACGATAGCTCTACAAAATACCAACGCCACGCCATTGCCGGGCTACAAGGAAGTTAAACCGATGGTATATGCGGGAATATTTCCCAAAGAAGGAAATGAATACCAAGAACTAAGAGATGCTATAGACAAATTAAAACTTAATGATTCAGCGTTGTTTTACGAACCGGAACATTCTCAAGCGTTGGGATTTGGTTTCCGCTGCGGATTCCTGGGCATGTTACATCTGGATATTTTTCAAGAGAGATTGCGACGTGAATTTAATATTGAAGTCGTAATCACCGTACCAAGTGTTGTTTATAAAGTAATTAAAAGTAATGGACAAGAAGTTGTAGTGAGAAGCCCCCAGGAAATGCCGGATCCGGGGCATATTGAATCCACGACTGAACCGTGGATGGATTTAGATGTTATTACACCGAAATTATATGTTGGTAGCATTATGGGATTGGTGTCAGAACGAAAAGGACGTTACATTAATACTGAATATTTAAGCACAGGCACAGATCAAAGAGCCATGCTACAATACCAAATTCCTCTCGCTTCCCTCATTACCGACTTTTATGATAAACTAAAGACAATCACTTCCGGCTATGCATCCATGAATTATGAATATAGAGGATATGAGCCAACTGACGTAGTACGGCTGGATGTAATAGTGGCCGATGAACATATTGAAGCATTGTCTTCTCTTGTCTGGCGAGATGAATCATATCATGTTGGTAAAAAAATTGTTGAATCGCTGAAGGAAAGTTTGCCGAAGCAACAATTTGCCGTAAAAATTCAAGCTGCGATTGGAGGAAAAATTATTGCTTCGGAAAGATTGTCGGCTTTACGTAAAGATGTTCTGGCCAAAATGAGTGGCGGTGATTATACTCGTAAACTAAAACTATTACAACGCCAAAAGAAAGGTAAAAAAGCCATGATGGCGGCCGGCAAAGTGGATATTCCACCCGAAGCATATTTGGCGGTTTTAAAAAGATAAGAATAATCAAGATCCCGGCTGAGTTTACCCCGTTGAAAAACGGGGCCGGGATGACAGAGAAAATATGAAAGAAAAAACAGTCAAACGACTCTGGACGGTAATTTCCGTCATCGGAATTTTCGCAATGATCATGTTCAGCTTCATGCCATTATTTTACTAACTTATTTTAAGAATTCACCCATGCGTATTCTTAGAAAATATCAACTAGATGTTATTCTTCTCTATTTCGCGCTCACTATATTTATGTGGGTTGGTTTTTATTTTATTGAAAACACAGGTGATAACCCACATTTTTATGAATGGTATTTAGGAGCGCCTATGATTATTTTTTACACCTTGTATCTGCTTTCTATCAGAAATAAAATTAAAATAGGAGATCGCCGCTCCCATACTGCCAAATCCATGATTTATTGGATATTTTTGGGTATCATATTAATTATGAGTTATTCTACACCGATTGGCGCCAAGGATTATTGGAGTATTAATATTTTATTTATTATTTTTACATTATTTCTTGCTGATTCCTACTGGGATTTCAGATGTATTGGCATGAAATCTCTTAGAGATAAGAAGGAATATCGCTAACGAAAAATATATGGATAAAGAAAAACAACCGGAACGAAGGGAGCCAATTAAACATGGAGATTTTTTTGCTCCGATTGACAAAACTATAGAAGCAATTAGAAAACGAGAGCATGAAGCCTGGAAATCAATTGCTTTTTTTAGTAATATACCACCTCTATCCGAATATGCGGATATTTCGGCATGGATTGGAAAAAAAATCAGTATAAAAATGAGGGACACTAAAAAATTAATAGAACTTGAGATTGCGGCCGTAAACAAGGAAAATGGAAAAATAATGTTTAACAATGAAAAGGAGGAAATAAACGAACAATTAACAGCTGACCAATTCAAGAAAAAATATGTCATCGAAAAAATGGATAACACTTCCGAGCCCACCGAATGATTTTGTCGAAAAACACCCTGAATTACCTCCAACAATAACTCGTCTACTCTGGAATCGCAATTTACGCACCCAGAGCGACATTGATGAATTTCTGAATCCGGACTACTCCGCTGATCTTCATGACCCCTTTTTATTTAACGACATGCCGATTGCCACTGACATGATTTTTTCTGCCATCGCCGATCAAAAAAATATTGTTGTTCACGGAGATTATGACGCGGATGGAGTATCGGCGGCGGCCATACTAATTACCACACTTCGTAGATTCGGAGCCGAAAACGTATCTGTCTTTATACCACATCGTGAAATAGATGGTTACGGACTTAACGAAAACACAGTTAAATTATTTCAAAAAGAAAAAATTGATTTGATAATTACCTGTGATTGTGGCATTAGTAATTTTCCGGAAATTAAATTAGTCAAAGAATTAGGAATGAAGATTATCATAACCGACCATCACAGCATTCCGGAAATTATCCCCCCGGCCGACGCAATCATTCATCCGAAAATGCCCAACGAAAAATATCCGGACAAAGGTCTGGCCGGGGCTGCGGTAGCTTTTAAATTAGTACAAGGACTATTAAAAAAACATAAAGAAAATAATTCAAAACTACCAAGCGGCGAATCTCACGAGGCTTATGAAAAATGGCTTTTGGATATGGTGGCGATCGCCACTATCGGAGATATGGTTCCTCTTGTGGGTGAATCACGCACTTTGACCAGATATGGTCTGACTGTTCTCAACAAAACCCGCAATTACGGTTTACAACAGTTGTTTATTGCTGCCGGAATTGGTGATGAAAATGGTAACCCCAAACACGGAGCGTACGACGCGGAAACTGTTGGATTCCAAATAGTCCCTCGACTTAATGCTGCAGGGAGAATGGATCATGCCAACACTGCCTACGCCCTACTTATGGCCGAAAGTGAAAAGGAAGGACATAAATTGGCGGAAAAATTAAACAAAAACAACATAGATCGACAAAAGCTAACAGAAAAAATAATGAATGAGGCAAAAAAGCAAATTGCCGAACAAAACCAAGCAGACAATCCTATAATTTTCGTTATTGGCGAGGATTGGCCCACCGGAGTATTGGGGTTGGTATCCGGTAGACTTAAGGACCAATTCAACAAACCGGCCATAGCTATGGGTATGGCCAAAGGTACTATATTCGGATCCGGAAGAAGTATTGTCGCATTCAATTTGATCGCGGGATTGCAATCCATGCCACAATTTTTTGACAAATTCGGCGGACATCCCCAGGCATGCGGTTTTAATTTAAAAAACAAGGAACTACTTGAAGACTTTAAAAAAACCTTAAGTGCGTTGGTAGCTAAAGAGACGAAAGATATAATAATGGAACCGGAAATACTTATTGACGCCCAAGTGGATTTAGAAGATGTTGACTGGAAACTATACGACCTATTACAAAAATTTGAACCATTTGGACAAGCAAATGAGGAACCAAAATATGCCGCGTATGGACTAACAGTATTTGAAGTTAATCCGATCGGGCAAGATGGCCGACATCTAAAAATAATGGTAAAACATAATTCACATATAATACGTAAAACAATCGCCTTTGGATTAGGAGATGAAAATCGTCATCCGGAAAAATGGAAAACAACTTTGAAGCCCGGAGATAAAATAGACATTGTATTTTCGGTCAGCGTCAATCAATGGAATGGAAACAGAGAACTGGAACTAAAAATCGAAGATATTAAAAAAGAAGCGCGCTAACGCTTCTTTTTTAAATTATAAACTTATTTTTTTAATTCCTTTTCCAATTCCACCCACTTCTTTTTTAATTTCTTTCCCAATTGAATTTTAAAATCTTCAGCCATTTCTTTTTTCGCCGCGAACTCTTCTACCGTGCGATCTACGAGCGCATTATACATTTCTTGGGTGGGTCCTTCCAATTGCTTCAGGCTATTTTTCAATTCGTTGTATAGCGGATCAAGATACTCCATCATTTTTGAACGCATCTCTTTTCCCTTTGGAGTAGCATTTAGCCACATCAAAGCGGCTCCCACCAGACCGCCTAGAAATATGCCTTTTTTAAATCCACCCATATTTTTATTTTATTTTAATAAATGTATTTTGTTTGTATGTATTTTGTTTGTATGTCATCCCGGCGAAAGCCGGGATCTTTTGTTTGTTTGTCAGGATAAGATCCCGTTTTTCAACGGGATGACAGTGTATACTACGGGATGACAGTGTATACTATCCCGTTGAAAAACGGAGACGGGATGACAGTGTCTTACTCGCAGGCCGCGGTGCCGGTATCTGCGCCGGTTCCGGCTCCAAACCCGGCAACGGCGGCCGCAGTGCTCAATTTTTGCGCGCATTCAGCCGGGGCATTATTGAAGGCGGCACATACTGCCTGCTTTACCGCCGCAGGGGTGCGATTTGCTTGCACTTCCGCCCCATTGATAATTAATGTTGGAGAACCTTGTACGCCATATTTTTCGTTCAAATCAGCATGTACCGAATAAATAGGATAACGGCCATTAAGCCAACTTCCCTGATCATCAAATTTTGCCATGATACCAAATTTATTATTTGCATTATTTACACATGTATTTAATTTTGCCTCATTCACGCCAGCCGAAGTCAGACAACTTTTATATCCATTTTTATCCTTACCAACAACAAAACATTTTAAATAAGAAATATATTTTTCCGGTTGCTCAGCTTGAATGCAATACTGACGAGTATTTTCTTCAATTTCTTCCTTGCCATGCATAGCGTAAGAAACAAATTTAACGGAAAAGTCCGCTTTATCCTTTAATAATTCCCAGGCAGGTACAAAGGCTTTTTGCATTTGCAAGCCAAATGGACAAAACGCCATTACAAATAATTCCACAACAGGTTTATCTGATTTTACAACCACTGGCACCGGTGTATTTTGAGAATCGTCTACTATCGGTGTTTTTTGATTATTGTCTGTATTATCTTTGCCTCCAAAATACACAACAAGCATTACTACAAAGCCAATTGCGCACAAGACAAGAAAACCGGCCACAACCCCAACGATCATAGCGCTCTTTGGCTCAAGATTTGCAAAAAATGATTTTTTTTCTTCCATACAATTAATATTATTTAATAATAATTTACCAACGCCCACTGGCTCCTCCTCCGCCTGACGAACCTCCTCCAAACCCACCGAACCCTCCTCCACCACCTCCACCTAATCCTCCTATAAAAAAACCTCCTCCGCCCTTACCATTCCGGAAACCATCTCCGGCTTTGGTATGAGATAATACATAATCAACGAGCAAACCCAACAAGGCGCCACCAATTAAAAATCCGATTGTTAAACTTCCCACCGCGGCAACAAGGCCGATTATTAAACCTATTATACCACCACCCAAGGCTCCCGGCCAGATAGTTGTAGATTTTGCCGCTCGACGCAAGAAAAAACTTATTATTTCCAATACCAACAAAAAAATGAAACCACCAAAATATATAGTGCTTTTAAGATTCATTTTTTGCGAACTATCGGGCGGTAAATACTCACCCATTGTGGCAGAAATAATAGAATCAATCGCTTCGTTTATACCACCATTATAATCACCGGCCTTAAAAGCGGGAGTCAAGACATTTTCAATGATCATTTTTGATTCCAAATCTGTCAGCGCACCCTCTAATCCATATCCAACTTCAATTCTCACTTGACGGTCGTTCGGAGCAATCAATAACAACACCCCATTGTCTTGTTTAGCCTTTCCTATTTTCCATTCTTCAAATAATTTGACCGCGTAATTTTCAATTGTATCTCCGTCCAGAGTTTTAATTGTCACTATGCTAATTTCATTGGATTCCTTGTCGGAAAAATCCGTCAATTTCGCTTCTAATTGCGTTTTGGTTTCAGGGGATAATATTCCGGCAAAATCATTTACGAATCCAGTCGAACTACCGGGTGATTGATAAGCCGACACTACACATGGTAGTAAAAAAAGTGATAAAATTGTTGATGTAAAAAGATATTTACGCACAATTATGATGTTTTGACATTCTGTCATTCCCTTGAAAAAGGGAATCCAGACTTTTAATTACACGACGACGACTGGATCCCCGCATTCGCGAGGATGACAGGTGAATACTAAAAATTTACTTGTGGTGCTTTTTCCGCGCCAGCGTCAGCCTTAAACAATTGTCTTTCACCCGGCAATCCGGCCATTCCCACAAACCATGTTCCCGGAATTGCTTTGGCTTTTTTATTATAATCAGTTGCCAACTCATTATATCTCATTCTCTCAGTAGTAATCCTATTTTCCGTACCCTCCAACTGACTTTGTAAAGCCAAAAAGTTTTCATTGGCTTTTAGAGTAGGATATGCTTCAGAAACCACTAACAATCTGGAAAGAGCGCTGCCCAATTCTTGTTGAGATGCTTGAAATTGTTGAAATACCGCGGGATCATTAATTTTACTTAAATCAATTTGTCCAACTTTAGAACGCGCTTCGGTGATTCCTAAAAAAACAGACTCTTCGTGCGTGGCGTAGCCCTTCACTACGGAAACCAAATTTGGAATCAAATCAGTACGGCGTTGATACTGACTTTCTACTTGTGACCATCCTTTGTTAACATCCTCATTCAAACCAATAAATGAATTATAATAACTCACCAGCCACATTATTATTATAATTACGACAGCCAGAATACCCAAAAGCCAGGCGTATTTTTTCATAAAAAAATCAAGTTAATAATGAATTATATATTTGAAATAGAATATCCGCGGCAATTTTCCGCTGTTGTAATTTTACCTTATCTGTATCTCCAGTCAAGGGCGTCCAATTGGAAACTTGCTCGCCGGATAGAGATATTACCTTATCCAGACCGCCCGCATATTTAGCCCCCAAGCTTTTTTTAAAATCATCAAGGTTATAACAAGTAATTACATCAGCTAGAGAAAATAATTTTGGTAAATAGTAGACATTGTACCATTTTACAAAATAGGCGAACAAATCAGGTAATAACACATCACGATAATAAGTAATGACTAGTGGCTGGTCAGGATATTTTTCTTTCCATTTCTTTATTAAACCGCCTCCACCGAGAAATGGCGCGTGCAAATGTATAATATCATAATCCGCGAATTGATTGACGAGATCTCTGGGTGGATATTCACCATAGTATTCCTTTTCCGGTACGATTGCTTCCAATTTCCTTTGCTCGGCCCTGGAGGGTCCGCTGTATTGCAATGTTGTAATATCCGCTTCCACCCTCTCCCCCTCTTTTTCGATTTTCTCTATTTCATCAACCAAAGCAAAGGCTTCTTCTTTGATGTCCTTAAAATATTCAAATGCGGAGGGAATTATGTGAAAAATTTTCATATTTTATATGTCATTCCCGCGAAAGCGGGAATCCAGACGTTGGTTATTCTATGTTACGACTGGATCCCCGTTTTCCCGCCTTCGCACAGTGCTACGGCAGGTCAAAGCACGGGGATGACAGTTGTTAAAACAGGACTACACTCTATTTTTCAATCAATGAAATTTTTCTCGTCAATTTAGTAATTTCTCGTTTCTGTCTCTCAACTTGAGTTAGCAAGCGGAATAAAAAGAAAAAAATTAAGGCGAGCGAGGCGTAAATGACTAAATCGGCGCCACGGCCTATTCCTAATGAATGCGCTAAAAGGTCAGATAAATTTGGAGATAATACGACTGCCTCGGCTACTAGCCAAAAAACTATCCAAAAAATTAACCAGGCACCGGTAATTTCTTTACTTCGAAAGCGACCAACCGTTTTGACTAAAATAAATACTATAAATAAAGAAAATAATATTTGGAATAGAATCATATAAATAAATTATTAAATTGCCAAACTGTTAAATTATTAGAAATTTATAATCAAATAAACAATTTGACAGTTTAACAATTTGACAATAAAAAACTTAAAATTAATTATTTAATCAAAAGACCAATAAATAAATCACCCAAAATCTTCACACCTCCCCCGATCCCCTGTCCATATTCTTTATATATAAAATTTACGGGAATTTCCGCATAACTCAAATTATATTTTTTAACCTGAGCGGGAATTTCTGAATTGTGCGCCATACCGTCTTGAGTGATTATAATTTTTTTGGCCACGCCTTTCGTCATCACTCTAAAACCATTGTGCGCGTCTGTCAGTTTTAAACCGCTAAAAAAATTATTTAAAAAACGCGCAACAGGTAAAATAATAAATCTTTTTGTCCAAGGCACACCTACCGCGCCATTTAGAAACCGTGAGCCAAAAACTATATCCAAATTATTTTCGTTTATTTTTTTAATAGCCTCTTTTATGTCGTCAATATTCATTTGTTCGTCCGCATCAAAATGCGCAATAATTTCTGCGCCATTATCCAGCGCAAAGTCATTGCCGGTTTGCAGAGCCGCTCCCTGCCCCCTATTAACTTCATGTTTTAACACCGTTACACCCATTTTTTGAGCTTCAATATATGTATCATCGCCAGACCCATCATCAACAACCACAATATTTTTATAACCATGTTGAAAAAGGTCGCGAATAACGCGACCAATATTCTTTTCTTCATTATATGCGGGAATAATGATATAAATCATAAATTACAACTGGTTCCCCACTTTCGCGGGGATGACATTATTGCTGATTCAACATCAAAATATCTTTATTCGCTTGCACGAAATCAATGGTTCGATCCAAACCATCTTCTAGACGCATAATCGGCATCCAATCCAACGTATCGCGAACATAAGAAAGATCCGGGGCGCCTTTTTTGGTTAAGAATAACAAAGGCGGTTGAAACACGACTTTAGATTTTGAACCAACCATTTTCACGATCATATTCGCGACGTCCACCATTTTTACTATTTCATCACCACCCAAATTCACTACTTTTACATTTGGATCAGAACCCATCAGACGCACCAGACCGTCAACGACGTCTGCAACATAACAAAGCGATGTTGAAAATTTATCATCGCCATAAATAACCAAATCGCGTCCGGCGATGGCATTTATAATAAAATCCGGAATAAGTTGATTATCAAAAATCTTCATGTGCGGGCCGTAAGTAGTGAAGACGCGCGCAATTTTTCCATCAACTCCATGCACTTGCGCGAAGGTCTCTACACAAGTCTCGGCAAAACGCTTGCCCTCATCATAGCAAGCGCGAGAGGATAAATGATTAAAAATTCCCAAATCAGTTTCTTTAAAAATTTTCTTTTTATCAGTCACATCCCCGTAAACAACCGAACTGGATACTAAAACATATTTAGCATGTAATTGCACTGCCAAATTTAATGTATTAATGACTGCAACAGAATTAGACAACAAGCAATCCATTTTCTGTTTTTCAAAATTTTTAGGACTGGTCGGGCAAGCCAAATGATATATTTCCTGAATCCCCTGAAATTTCACTTTGAATTTTTCCAGTTCCGGAAATTGATCCAAAACAAAAGGTTTGGTGACATCAAATTTAATAAATTCAAAATCAGGATACTGCAATAAATGATTAATATTCTGTTCGTTGGAATTAGAAAAATCATCAATACAAATGACTTTGGCTTCTTTCAACAGTCGTTCACATAAATGAGAACCAACAAAACCGGCCCCGCCGGTGACGATAACATTCTTTTTTTCAAAAATAGGAGTATCCATATATGATTTTTATTATCATTACGTTTATTTATTAATTGTCATCCCGTTGAAAAACGGGATCTTTGGTTTGTACTTCAGAATAAGATTCCGGTTTTCACCGGAATGACAGAGGATAGTGAGGATGACAGACGGCACATTGTGAATATTATACCTGCCTCAGCGTTTTAAGGCAACATCTATATCTTTTTTCCATTCCACGCCCATTTTTCCGTGACATTTTTTTTATTAACAACTCTGACAGTCATTAGCTGATCAAAAGTTGCTATCCAGTTAGATAATTTAGCTTTAATTTTCACTTGTCCGATTCTTTTTCCACTAAGACTATATTCATTGACAGTCGTAGTGATTTTTTTCTGATCCCAATCTGCAACAAAAATATTTATTTCATCATCTGTGTTTAATATCACGGAAAGTCTTTTTGCTATAATATTTTTAGAATTAGCAACGCCAACAGAAAATTCTTTCCACAAAATCCCATCGGCTGTCAAAACTCTAATAAAATAATACCCGCCATACTCACGCAAAACCACTATTTCACGTTGCCCATCATTATTTACATCTACGGCTTGCAAAGCTAAAATTTTACTTTGCTCAATCCAAGAAAATTGTTCGCCATCTCGCGACACTTTATCTTTTTTGAATGTGTAAACATAATTATCCGGAACTAGGGTCGCCATTAGTGGTTTGTTCAACAAGGAAAATGTTATAGCACGCCCTAAATTCAAACGACCATACCCCAATTTGCCGGCTAAAGTTGGATTGACGGAGTCTATATTATCTGCATTGTTATACATGACCGAGATAATCTGTGCGGGAGCCCAATCAGGACGCTCGGATTTAATGAGGGCTACAGCTCCAGCCACGAGAGGCGTTGCGAAAGAATTGCCCTTCCAAGGGCCACCAAATTCTTTAATATACCCAAACGAAGGCACATATCTTTCGGTGCTGAAAATATTTTCTCCGGGCGCTGTAATATCCACACAACTACCATAGTCCGCGAAAAAACTTTTTTTATCATTGCTATTTACCGAAGTAACACCGATAATCCAATTTTCTTTATCACCTCGATCGAGACAAATAGGATATTTTGCTTCAATGTCCATATTCCCCCGCCCTGTCAACCCATCATTACCTGCGGAAGCCACAATTATGATTCCTTGATCATACGCTTTTCTCAATACTTCACGCGCAAAAGGCAAATAATCATTCGTCACAAAACTCATACTGATAACATCCACGTGTTTCTCGATAGCATAATTAACCGCTTTAACTAAATTATCTTCCGCCCCGGAGCCATCATTACTTAAAACACGCAGGGGCATAATTTTTACATGCCAATTCACTCCTACTCCACCACGATTGTTGTCCCCGATGGCGCCAATCAAACCCGCAGTTATTGTGCCGTGACTTACCGCGCCCGGATCATCGGTCGTATTATCAACACGCGCGGAAATATCATTATTATTCTCAACAAAATTCCAACCATAATAATCATCAACATAGCCATTGTGGTCGTCATCCATACCATTGCCGGTTATCTCAAAATGATTCACCCAAATATTTTCATTTAAATCGGGATGGAACAAATCAGCTCCGGTGTCGATAACGGCGACCACCACAGCATTTGATCCCACCGTTTGATTCCAGGCTTCGGAGGCGTTAATTTGATTATACATTGAGCTTTGCCATTCAGGGTCATTTGGAACCTTGGCCTCAACCTCGGAAGCAAAAAATACAAAAAGTCCTAAAAATAGGCAAAATATTGATTTTTTTGCTAAAATATGGTATGTTTGAGACATAATATGGTATTGGATCCCCGTTTTCACGGGAATGACAGATGTAATTATTTTATCATGACTTACCGAGTTAGACAATTTATATTGCTTTTGGGAGATTTAGGATGTCTCTATTTTGGGCTAAGGTTAGCCATTTTTTTACGCAACCCCATTGTCGCCATAAAGACCTTAAACGACCTCATCCAACCGATGTTTGGCTTATTTTTTATAGCTCTTATCATCATCTATATCGCCGGCGCATACGATATAACTCGCACGAAAAATTCATGGAATTTTTATCAACGGCTTATAGCGAGTTCCCTGATATGGATGATAATCGGCATTGCCTTCTTTTATTTCCGAAACTATCAATATACGACCCCCAAGACTATCCTCGCTTTAACCACTTTTTTGGGATTTGGGTTAATTGGAATTTGGAGATTTTTACATAATCAATTTTTGTCTAACGTTATTCACAAAACCAACCTTATTATTGCCGGCTTAACAAAGGAAACCTTGGAAATTATACAAATCATTCAAAAAACTCCGGAACTGGGCTATCAAATTTTAGGAGTGGTGGAAACTGATCACGCCAATTCGCTTTTATCATTAACTCCGGGAATTAGCATCAGTGAAAATATAAACAATATTAGAGAAAAACATTCCAACGATCAAATACACTTGATAGTGGTATCACGCGCGCAAAATTCCAATCAAAACTTGATGAAAGAATTATATCACGATCTATTTAAACAAATTGAGGTGGTTGAAGAAACTGATTTTTTTGAAAAAATCACCGGACGTATTCCTCCCATCACTTTTTCTGAATCTTGGTTTCTAACTAATTTTCACGAACAACAAAAGAAAGTTTACGATCGTATTAAAATTTTGATTGATTACATTGTCTCGGTGTTCATGAGTTTATTTTTTGTCATCACTTTTCCTTTTATCGCGATTTTAATTAAAATTAATTCGCGAGGTTCTGTATTTTATAAACAAGAAAGGGTTGGAAAAAATGGCAAAATATTTAAAATTTACAAATATAGAACAATGCAGGTGCTCAATAAAAATGGTAGCGCCGAGACAGGAGGACCACAGTGGGCTGAAGAAAAAGATGCGCGCGTGACCGGTGTAGGTAAATTATTACGTCGCGCCAGACTTGATGAAGTGCCACAGTTTATAAATATTTTAAGGGGAGAAATGAGTTTGATCGGCCCGCGCCCGGAACGTCCGGAATTCGTGGCGCAATTAAAAGAAAAAATGCCTTTTTATGATTTAAGGCATCTGGTAAAACCGGGTCTCACCGGCTGGGCGCAATTACAGGAAAGTTACTATGGCACTATGGAAGAAAATCTACGCAAACTGGAATATGATTTGTTTTATGTCAAAAATCGCAACTGGCTTCTGGATCTGATCATTTCCTTACGCACCATTAATGTCGTATTGAAAATGGCCGGAAGATAAACGACGAAATTACTAAACTGCCAAATTATTATACTGTTAAATTAAAAAATCCCGATTTTGTCGGGATTCTTTTTTTGTTTATTTTTTTAACGCCGCTTTTATCAGACCCATAAATAGCGGATGCGGGCGCAGTGGACGAGATTTCAATTCCGGATGAAATTGTGTGCCAACAAAGAATGGATGATTTTTTAATTCTATGATTTCCACCAAATCTTTTTCTGTATTGTGCCCGGCAACAATCATCCCCGCTTGTTCCATTTGCGCGCGATAGTCATTATTAAATTCATAGCGATGTCGATGTCGCTCGCTTATTACTTTTTCGCTATAAAGTTTAGACACCTGTGTTTCCGGAGTCAAAGCGCAATCATACGCGCCAAGACGCATTGTGCCTCCATAGCGATTCTTGGCCACATTTTCCGCCTGGCGCGGATTGATATGTATAATTAAATTTTTACTCTTAGGATTACATTCGACAGTATGCGCATCCCGCAAACCGAGTACATTTCTCGCAAATTCCACTGTAGCTAATTGCATGCCATAGCATAGACCCAGATATGGCATATTATGCTCACGGGCATATTTGACAGCATTAATAATACCATCAATGCCACGTGTCCCGAAACCACCGGGGACAATCAAGGCATCATAATTAGACAATTCCTCCACCTTTCCATCATCCTTCTCGTATGTTTCTGAATCAATCCAATTCATTTCTATTTTCGCGCCATTCCACCAGCCGGCGTGCTTCACTGCCTCAATCACGGATATATATGAATCGGCCAATGTAAAATTACCGGTGGCAAAATATTTCCCCACGACCGCCACCTTCACAGTTTTATCCGCCACCTTCATCTTTTTTACAAAGTTATCCCATTTATGATCAATGCCATTTTGGGCTTTCATCTTGAGGCGATCCATGAGCAACTCTCCAAATTTTTGTTTTTCCAGAACTTGCGGTATTTCATAGATACTCTCTACGTCCGGGGCAGAAATAACATCATCCTTGGAACGCAACCAACAGAAGAAAGCTAATTTTTCACGACGTGGCTTATCCAATTCGTGCTTACCACGCGCAACTATGAAATCCGCTTGAATACCGGTATTACTGAGAGTGCGCGCCGCATGTTGCGTTGGCTTGGTCTTCATTTCTCCCAAATGTGATGGTACAGGCAAATAACTAACGAGCACGAAAGTCACATCATCCGGATTATCCAATTTCATCATGCGTGCCGCTTCCAAAAATAAGATATTTTCATATTCCCCCACCGTACCACCCACTTCAACCACCATTACATCTGCGTGAGTCTGTTCGGCCGCTTTTTTAATTCTCCCAATTACTTCCAGAGGAATATGTGGCACCACTTGCACACAATGTCCCTTATACCCCATCGATCTTTCCTTTTCAATAACACTCAAATACACTCGTCCGGTAGTCATGTAATTTATTGAAAGAATATCCGTATCCAAAAATCTTTCATAATTACCAATATCCTGATCAGTCTCATCACCATCTTCCGTGACGAACACTTCGCCGTGCTCTACAGGATTCATTGTACCGGCGTCAACATTGATGTATGGATCAATCTTAATGGCCGACACTACAAAACCTCTATTTTTAAACATCCGGCCGATCGACGCGGCTGTTACTCCCTTACCTACTCCCGACAACACCCCTCCTATTACAAAGATATACTTGGTTTTCTGCATACGATAATCAAAATATAAAAAATTACACACTCTGTCATCTTGAGCAAAGCGAAAGATCCCTTAAAGCATTTACTACTGCGGAACTAATTCAAGGGATTCTTCGCTTCGCTCAGAATGACAATCGCATGTGAATAACAAAAAAAATTAAAAACCCTCTGTAGAGACAGAGGGACTATTGTTTGGAGATGGTGAGGCCAATTACGGCTTCTAAACCATGGCGCAATTTTATTTTGCCTTTATATTCTCCAACTTTTTTAATTTGGGGTAAATTAATCTGTTTTTTATCAACACAATGACCGAGCTTGGACAATCTTTCAGCAACTTTTTGTGAAGTAACAGCCGAATACAACAAACCATTTTCATTAGCTTTTTCTTTGAATTCTATATTAAACCCATCTAAATTAGACGCTAAATTTTGTTGATCTTTCAAATCTTGACTATCTTCTTTGGCCAATCTCTTTTTGTGCGCTTCTATGTCTGCAAGAGCCTTGGACGACGCCTGCACAGCCAAATGTCGAGGAAAAAGATAGTTCTGCGCATAACCATCCGAGACCTCTTTAATTGCGTCAATTTCTCCCAACCTGGCTACTTTTGACAATAATATCACTTTCATATAGAAAACCTTGATTTTTTCCCTGATTTATGCTAGTATTATACTATAATTTAATTTATTATACAAAACCTTACTGTCATTCCCGTGAAAATGGGAATCCAGACGTTAATTTATCATACTGACGCCTGGATCCCCGCCTACGCGGGGATGACAACTAAAAATTATTTATGATGAGATCCGGGATGATCACTCTCGTAGGCCGTTCCAATGTGGGCAAATCTACTTTGCTTAACACTATTGTTGGCACCAAAATTGCTGCCGTTACCCACCGTCCTCAAACCACTAGAAACATTATACACGGTGTACTGAATACTCCGCAAGGGCAGGCGGTATTTTTGGATACTCCGGGCATTTTAAAAGAAAAAGGCTACCCTCTCGCCGGCAAACTTACAGAACGTCTCCAGGAATCTTTACATGGCATAGACATGGTTTTATATGTTGTTGATCCCGCCAAAAGCCTGGGAGCCGAGGAACGAGCAACCCTGGCTTTGATTCGCAACTTAGATATACCAAAAATTTTGGCAATCAACAAATCAGATTTGCCTGAAGAAGAAAAAGAATTTTTGGAAGATTATCGCGAACTTGGAAAAGAATTTGACGCTGTTTTTGAGTTGTCCGCGCTTCACAATAGTCATGTTGAACCATTGCGTCAAAAAGTGATGGAACTTTTACCGGAGGGTGAGGCTCTATACCCTGTAAACCAATTAACGAACATCGGACCAAAATTTTGGGTGGCGGAAATTATTCGTGAAAAATTCTTTTTGGCGATGCGCAAAGAGGTGCCATATACAATTCACGTGGAGGTAGAAAATATTGAAGAAAAAAAAGACGTTACAGTTATTACCGCTAACGTCTATACTTATGATTCAAAATATAAAAACATGCTTATCGGCACTCGCGGTAGAGCATTGAAAGAAGTTGGCATTGCTGCCAGAAAAGAATTGGAAATGGCTTTAGGAAAAAAAGTATTTTTGGAATTGGAAGTAGAGACAGACAAGCACTGGATGGAAAGGGTGTAAATTGTCATTCCCGCGAAAGCGGGAATCCGGTCGCAATACAAAATAACCGACACCTGGACCCCCGCTTTCGCGAGGATGACAGAGAATTTACAACAACTGATAACTTTTATCCGGTTCTTTTATTCCTCTAAATACTACATCCTGAATATTATAAATACCGAATTGTCGGCCATCCAAGAATCCGGACATGGCGGCCTCAGCTAGCCATCCGGAGTTTACCCAATCAAAAAGCCATTCGTGGGTATATCTGGGATCATTTTGCGAGATACCGGCACCGATTGTTTTCAACCAAGTCCGATTATACACTTCTTGCGAGCCAATCGAGGGCGCCATAATTATCGGAAGACCAAGCGCTGTATAAAACACCATCTCACTGGGCTTGGTCCATAGAATATCCGTATCACATAATTCCTTATTCAAAACTCGAAAATAATCTTCCTTATTTACTTCGTAAATAATTTTCAAATTCTTCCCAAACGCTCTGCTTAAACCACATTCTGTAATGTGGTTTTTAAAATACAAATAAACATCATTTCTAGATCCGGCGACTAGATTAAAATTTATTTCATTGGCCAACAATTTCTTCTTTAAACTTTTTAAAATATCCGAAGCAATCATTCTTTGCGCGCCTGCTCCACCCACGGCGAATGTCACTGTCAAAGGATGATAATGTCGCGCTTTAATTTTTATGCCCTTCAAAAATTGTTCTACTGTTTCTGAATATTTTTGCCGATAACGATGCTCAGGATCCAAATTAATAATTCGATCCGATAAATTTTTCTTGAGCATACTCAAATCAAGGCCACCCAAATTTTCTTCAGGCAAAGGAAAACCCGTGAGATAAATATTTTTCTCCGGCACACCATACAGTTTGAGACGTTCCACCACCCTGCGACACGGGGCAAAATATTTTATACGGCTTTTTTTGGGATTCAAAGCCACCCAACTACGGCTGATATCCGCATCGCAAAGCAAACAATAAATATCATTTTTAAATCCGTGCTTTTCGGCAAAAAAAGCAATTGTAAAAAATGAAGTGATAAGCGGTATATCTTTACAATTCAAATAATCAATCAGATCTTTGCCCCAACCACTATTTATTAATCTGTAAATTTGTTTGGTTTGCGCATTCGGACGAGATAGGTCGCGGCGTGGATAAAAATCCGCGATGCTCTGTAATTTGTCGTATAATTCAAAAATTTTTCCACCGATTATAGGCAAAGCAGTCATTCGTGACACTGATTCATAAAAAGCCTGGGTATTGTGCCAAATAGAAAAATCACGGCGCGGGATGCCTTCATAATTATTGGCGATTAAAACTTTGTCATTTGGTGAGAGGTGACGCAAAGGATAAGCTGCGCGTTGATGCCCATAGCCCATATCCACTGCCACCACCCAAGCGTGCTTACTCATATTGTTTCATTTTTGTCATTCCCGTGAAAGCTTGTCCTCGACTCCGATCGGGGACGGGAATCCAGACGTTTTATTGTATAATTACACCTGGATCCCCGTTTTCACGGGGATGACAGCTATCGTTTGTTATTTGCAAAAAGAAACCCCATTTTTTTATCAAATTTCGACGGAAAGATCTGCACCCCAAACCCATTTTCTCTTAACTTCTCTTCTATTTCTTTATAATTTCGTTCACCGTTGTGATATTCCAAAATTATCGTATTTATTTTAGCAAAATCTTCATTATACATCGCATCAAAAACTTCATACTCCCCTCCTTCTATATCCATTTTCAACAACGACACTTTTTCTATATGATTTTTTTCACAAAAATCATGGAAACTATAGGTCTGGATTACTCTCTGGATCCCCGCTTTCGCGAGGATGACAACTGAATTAACTTTGTCATTCCCATGAAAATGGGAATCCAGGTAATTATTATGATTATCTTCAGTCACTACCAATTTTCTTTTTTTCGTGACTCCAGCAAGCGCCCCTTCTACCACCTTTACCCCCTTAATTTTATTTATTTTCAAATGCCCGGCCAACGCTTCCACATTTTCTTTTAACGGCTCCACTGCAAAAATATTAACATCATGATTCAAAATACGGCAATAAATAGAAAAAAAACCGGCATGCGCGCCTATGTCCAAAATAGGGCTTTTGGCTGTTGCAATCACCGGTTCTACCATTCTATATTCACGTAGCTTAAATATCTCACGCATCACACTCCGGTCAGCCTCATCGCGAATATTTAAATTCAATTCCCGCTCGTTAAATTTTATTATCATTTTTTTGTTGTCATCCCGATAAAAATCGGATCTTTGTTATTCATGTCATTCCGGTGAAAACCGGAATCTTTTTTACTGTCATCCCGTTGAAAAACGGGATCTTTTGTTTTTAACTCGGTACAAGATCCCGGCTTTCGCCGGGATGACACTTTTTCGCTGGCGGGGATGACAGTGGGACGACCACCGATACTACATATTACTCATTTCCCACAATCAAAAGCAGATCGGCGTTAGTATCTGCCTCGCCCTCAGGGACTTCATTGACTACAGACGCGCCCAATTCATTGGATAGAGTAGAAACATCAACACCTTTTTTATTGACTAATATCATACCAGAATAATCATTTTTAGCCGCATTTGCCGTTTTTATGAGAGTAAACTCCGCCACCCGAGCAGCCAAGCGATCGCCAAATTCTTTTGCCGCGCCGGCAACCTCACTGCCATTTCTCACTTCCAAGCTGACCGGGCTAGGTTTCGCCTGTTCTGTTTTGCTTTCCGTGGCATTGGCTTGTTTATCTATATACACCGGACCCACATTTACCAAACGATCATTCTTTTCATCAAAAATAATGGCCTTTTGCGCTTTTACATATATCAAAACTTTATCCCCATTGTGCGCATCTTTATAAAAAGGTTGATCTTTGGCTAGCGCGGCGGCATCCACCACGGTCGCCACGGTTGGCTCTTCATCTTTTGGCAAAACAATATGCTTGCTAACTTTCGCCACCAAGGCTGCGATTTCCTGCTTGGCGACTTCTTGCTGACCTGCGGGGGTGCCGATATTTGAATATTTATTTTTATACGTCCTGTAATTCATAAAAGACCAAACAAAACCCACTGAAGAAAGAACAAACAAAACCAACAGCACTAACACTGCCGGATTAAACGACATACCCCCTCTACTTTCCGTATTTGCGGATGGTTTTAGCAACGACATAATAAAGTTATGTTAGTGTCATCCTGAGTATAGCAAAGGATCCGCCCTAGCGAAGATTCCTCGCTTCACTTTGAATAACAAATATATAATTATAAATATTATACCACTTGGTAAAAAATTGTTCAAATAATGGATTGTCATCCTCCATCGCAAGATCGTAGTTCCTATTGTCATCCCGTTGAAAAACGGGATCTTCATACCGGGTTTAGTGTTTGATACAAATCATCCCAGCCCGGATTCATCTTTTCAATCAATTCCACCTTCCACTTTCTTTTCCATTCTTTCATTTGTTTCTCTCTGGAAATAGCCTTATCTATATTATCATACCTCTCGTAATAAACGAGACTATGGACAAAATATTTCTTTGTAAAACCTTCTAATAAATTATTTTTATGCTGATATATTCTTTTTATTAAATCATTGGTGATGCCGACGTACAAGACGCCATTCTTCTTGCTGGCTAAAACATATAGATAATATTCTCCTTGATGACGCATATTATTTTTATTAAAGTGAAGATACGACTGAACGAAAGATTCCGGTTTTCACCGGAAGGACAGGATAACGGACGAGAGATCCCGTTTTTCAACGGGATGACAGAGAAAGACTAGATGACAAGTCGACGCCGGGATGACAGGTCAATTGTCATCCCGTTGAAAAACGGGATCTCTTGGTTGTATTACAGAACAAGATCCCGGCTTTCGCCGGGATGACAGCTTATTTTCCCATCAAATACATCTACTTAACATCCGCCCCTCCTTCGCCGAGGCTTCGACGGGCGAGGGAAGTGAGCGCGAGAGTGGAGGCGGATATCGTCGAGAAAGGTCTGTGGATAACATTGACAACAATCACTTTTTTATGCTAATATAACAATGTGTTTGTGGGGCGTCAGCCCTATTCGGCTAAATCTAAAGCCGAAGGCAAGCATATAAAAAAATCTCAATTTACTTGATGGTTTTTTTAATCTTCAGAAAGGATACCTACTGCCATTGAAATTATTTTAACATCCCTATAATATTACATTCTCCAAGCGGGAATTACACTCAAAAACTGTTTCTGTCCATTTCCTATTTGTCATACCACCACTTTCACTCCAAAATTATTAATAATAGCCACAAATCCCCAATATTTTACCGTAGCAGATTCCTCAACTATTCTTTTAAATTTCTTCTTTTTTATCATTGTCAGGCTCTCATCAAATTCCTGAAAAGTCGTAGAAATTTCAATAATATTTTTTGCCTTTGATAAAAGTTTAAATTTTGTTATCTGATCATTTTTACTTCGTTCATGACGAGCACCTTTATAAATCAGATGATTAAAACCTTTTATGGTTGTCATTCAGAAGGAGTGAAACGACTGAAGAATCCGCCCTATAAAAAACACTTAGCAGGGCAGATCCTCGCGCCACCGCTAGAGCTTCGGCGGGCGAAGAGAGAGAGAGAGAGAGAGAGAGTAGAAGCGAACCATACTATTTTAATTTTTTTACAGAACTATTACCAAGCAACGATTGCATTTGAATAATCGCAATTTCGTTTAGTTTCAAAAGTCTTTCCGTCTGAGAAATTTCCTGCCTTATATATTCCGCATTTAGTGATTCTAAATTTGCCAGACAAACAAGCTGAGTTACATCAGAATAATCACGGATATTTCCACCTAATTTAGGATTTTTTATTCGCCATTCCTTAGCGGTCATACCAAAAAGCGCCTTATTTAACACATCGGCCTCATTGGCAAAAATAACAATGGCTTGTGTTTTAGAAATTTCTCTTGGTATTAAATTTTTTTGAATCGCATCAGTATGAATACGGCAGAGGATCTGATACCGACAGCGTTGGTTTTATCAATCCATTTTGAAGAAGATAATATAAAACCATTGGATCCAGCCTCATTTCTAATGTTATGGAATTCAATAACATTAAAACGTGGGTTATGTACTTGCTCCCACGCCGCCATAAATTGGATTGTGTATTTCGCGGTCAACCAATTTGCGATTATGATTCCCGTTACCTCAGGATCCCTATACTTCGCCATATCGGTTAGAGAAATGTATTCTTCTTCATTATTTTTAATGACCGCTATTTGCAAACCAAGTGTGATAATTTTTTTCATAGGATTTGTCAAAATTTTAGGGATATGACATCCATAGATTTCATTGTCATCCCGATGTAAAGCCGGGATCTTTGGAATTGTGTTGTCATCCCGGCGAAAGCCGGGATCCTTGGTTTGTGCATTGAAAGAAGATCCCGTTTTTCAACGGGATGACAAGTGCGCTATTTCCCCATCAAATACAACTTCTTAACTTCCGCGCTGCAGCTTCGGCGGGCGATGGGAGAGAACGCGATTGTAGATGCGGACTAAATGATAAAGTCTATGAAGCTACAATTCCCAAGGATACACAGCTATATCGATTTTTTTTTCACCCTTAATACTCACAATATGATAATCCTTTTGTTTGTATTTATCCAAAAAATATTTTATGGCAGTATCATCAAACTGCGCAAAATTATATTTTGCTTCTATCGGCAACAATTTTTTTCCATTCTTTAACACAAAATCAATCTCCTTTTTATCAGCAGTTCTCCAAAAATAAACCTTATCAATACCATACTTTTTAACCAATTCACAAAAAATCCCAGTTTCAAAGACAGATCCAATTACATCTTTTTGCAATTGCTTCATCCACAACATCTGCATTAGGCCGGTATCAAAAAAGAATATCTTAGGCATTTTAGTCAATTCAGCGCGCAAATTGGAACTGTGCGGTCGCAACAATTTTATAATATATGTCTGTTCTAAAATAAATAAATATGACTCCACTGTTTGCTTGGCAATGCCTATCGTATTGGACAGCTCCACCACATTCAACAATTGACCGCTTTGCGCCGCCAGTATTTCCATCAATCGATTGAATTTATTTATATCTTTAATATCCGCCAAATCACGCACATCTTTTTTAATATATGTATCTATAATCTGTTGCAAATATTTTTCTTTCATCTCTACGCTCGGCGTCAAAACTATTTTAGGATATCCGCCAAAAAGCAAATATTCCACAAATTTTTTCTTTAATTCGTCCGTTTTCTTCTCCGTCAACGCTTGATTCGGATTAAAAAAATATTCATTAAACTGTAAAAATTCAATAAACGATAAATTATATATGTCAAAATTAACAGTTCTGCCAACCAATGAATCCTTAAATTTACTCTTTATATTAAAACTGGAAGACCCGGATGTGATTATTTTTATTTCAGGATGATGATCCGCGAGTAATTTCAGAAATGAAGATGGATTTTGTAAATATTGTATCTCATCTATAAAAACAAAAACTTTTTTATTTTTACTTGATAACTTGCCGAAATCCACACCCTCTTCCTGTAGATACTTTATAAACTCGTCCACCCCGCCATCCAAAATACGCACAAGTCTGGAATCTTCTAAGTCAATAAAAAAAGTTGTTTCTTTTTCTTTTTTTAATTTATCAAGCAAATAAAACATGATCGAGGTTTTACCAACTTGCCTGGCTCCATGCAAAATCACAATATCCCTTGTTTTTATGAAAGGCAATATTTTCTCTATAATTGACCGTTTATATATTTTACCGGACATATTATCTGTATAAAAAGTAAGGCAGACTCTACTTTATATTGAATAAGAAATAAAGTCAAGTTTCCACTGTCATCCCGGCGTCAGTTGTCATTCTGAACGAAGCGAAGAATCTGCTCTACAAATGACACACAATAGGGCGGATCCTTGCGCCACCGCTATAGCTAGGGCGGCACGCGGTCGCTTCGCTCTGGATGACAGGACGACGCCGGGATGACAAGTGCACTATTTCCCCATCAAATACAACTTCTTAACTTCCGCAGCGGAGAGAGCGCGATTATACAGGCGGACGTCATCGAGGGAGCCGTTCCAATATAAACCAGCCCCTCTACCCATATATAAAGAATTTGCTATATCTGTACTAGTAAAATTTACATTCGTACTTGAATTTCTAAATATTCCATCAATATATATTGAAGCAGTTTTTGACACACTATTATATACACCCACCACATGATACCAACGATTCGCCTGAACGGTACTGGTATAGGATGGGACAAGATTATGTGAGCCATCCCAAACACCGAATGTCCAATTCCTGCCAGCATTTCCAAGATAGATTTTATACCCAATACCAGTTGCGACAGCGTCGGTATCGCTCTTCGAAACAGCCATTTTTGAAGCACCAACAGCATTAGTTTTTACCCAAGTACTCATACTAAAACTTCCAGTTCCAAAATTTAAATTAGCCGGGCTACCTGCATCAATATAATCATTACTTGCATCAAACCGCAACCCCTGCCCCAACCTCCCAGCCACGGGTACCGCTCCACCGCCTTTGACGGCTCCGTTGTAGCGGGTGCCGTTGTTGCCATTTCCGCTCTTATCTGTAGAAGTAACGCTCGTCAACTCCGCCCCATCAAAAGTCCACCAGCCGACCAGCCCGGAGGTGAGGGTGAGAGTCGGGGTTTTGGCGACTTTGCCGCCGCCCATCAAATACAACTTCTTAATTTCCGCAGCGGAGAGAGCGCGAGAATAAAGACGGACGTCGTCTATTTTACCATCAAAATAATCTCCTGCGGTCAACCTACCCAACCTACCAATTTCAACGCTATCAAAAGAACTTATATCATCCCACCAATAATTTTCAAGTCCGCCACTGGCATGATAAACAAAACTTGAAACCGTTTCCTCTATCCCATTTACAAACAGTCGCACATTCGTACCATCATTCATTCCAACCAAATGATACCATCTATTCGGAGACAGAACTGTGTTACCTCTTCGTGAAAGCGAACTGTCAAAAGTTAATTTTGTATCAATGCCAAAATAATAACTTCCAGCGGTATAATAGACTAAAACTTCCATCATGTCGTTATTTGTATCATCAGTCCCAAAATAAAGAAAACCATTACCAGCTCTTTGATTATTTTTAAAATTAACCCAAGCCGAAAAAGTCCCAACTGAAGTATTGAGACTGCTTGACACGCTATCATTATTCACATAATCATCCGCCCCATCAAACTTCATCCCCTGCCCCAACCGTCCACTCACCGGTACCGCTCCATCGCCTTTGGTGGCGCCGTTGTAGCGAGTAGCGTTGTTTCCATTTCCGCTCTTATCTGTAGAAGTAACGCTCGTCAACTCCGCCCCATCAAAAG